>Ga0206855_10064_pt1 | contig 33055 bp, 18 predicted proteins | sample Alteio_BWOrgCont_51_FD_152637 | JGI IMG/M metagenome (GOLD analysis project Ga0206855, IMG submission 152637) | Enriched cells from forest soil in Barre Woods Harvard Forest LTER site, Petersham, Massachusetts, United States -... | ecosystem: Environmental > Terrestrial > Soil > Temperate forest >...
ATGAGCCTGCGATTCGCTGTGTTGGTCAATTTTGTATGTTTTGCAATATAATTATATTATTTTAATATTTATAATAATTTTAATTAGGACTAATAGTTCCAAAAATGGCCCGGTTGAGCCGGAAACCACATAACGCATTACAAAATAGGCAAATAGCGCCCCAGGCATTTCAATTTATCCCAACCCGGCCAAGTCCGGCTGGATCGGTCCTGGCCGCCGAAAGTCCGCCGTGTTCAGCTCCAAGGGTCGCGGCATCAGCCCGGCTTTTCGACAAGCCAAATCGAACAGGCCGGCAAAGGTTTCGGTCCAAATTCCTTCGCCAGTCATCCGGGTTCCAAACCGGGAGTCGCTTAGGCGTCCGGACCCGCCACGCAAATCTTGGAGCCGTTGGATAATGCGTGCTTTTTTGCCGGGAAACTCGCGATCGAGCCAGCCGAGGAACAATTCCTTTACCGCGTAAGGCAGCCGCAAAACTTGATAATGCGCGAAGTTCGCGCCCGCCTGGGTCGCCGCCTGTACCATCTCCGCCATCTCCGTATCGTTGAGTCCCGGGATGATTGGCGCAAAGTTTACGCCCACAGGCACACCCGCTTCCGCCAGACGCGAAACGGTGTCCAACCGCAGCCGGGGCGAGACCGTCCGCGGCTCCATCCGGCGGGCCAAATCCGCATCCAGAGTGGTCAGCGACACCATTACTGCGACCCCCTGCCAGCGGGCCATTTCCGCGAGCAAATTCACATCGCGCGTCACGAGCGCGTTCTTGGTGACAATCGTCACCGGATTGCGGAAGCGCGCGAGGACTTCGAGGCAGCGGCGCGTTAGGCCGAAGCGGCGTTCGGCGGGTTGGTAGCAATCGGTTACTCCGCTCATGTTGACCCACGAGGGCTCCCAGCGCGGATGCTCCAAGGCGGCCTCGAGCAATTCCGGGGCGCGTTCCTTGACCATGATCTTCGTCTCGAAATCCAGCCCGGAGCTGAAACCGAGGTATTCATGGGTCGGCCGGGCGTAGCAGTAGATGCAGCCGTGTTCGCAGCCCCGGTAGGGGTTGATGCTCTTGCGGAAAGGGATGTCGGGGCTGTTGTTCTCACTAATAATAGACTGCGAGATGTCGGGGATGAAAACCGTGTCGGCGCGGCGGGGTTCCATCAAGTCCTCGGCAGACAGTTGGTCCCAATCCGGAGTGGAACTGACGGACTCAAATCGATTGCGCGGATTCTCTTGGGCGCCCCGGCCACGCTTTTGGGCGACAGGAGGAATAATGGGCTTATCCGGCATAGTGAACATAATAGCACATAACCATCGCAGCGCAAATGGATAATATCACACGGAGAAAAGCCGCCTTTTTGCTGTTACTGGGTAAACGGCCAAACCTACTTACGGAAGCGATTGCGCAGCGACGCGGAGGAAGATGGAGCCATTCGTAGGGAGTGGGACGCTGGCTTGGTATTGCGCGGTGTACGAGTCGGCGTCGGAGAGTTGCGTGATATTGCCGGCGGCCACGTTAGTCCAGTTCACCAAGTCGGTGGAGTACTGCGGGACCAAAAGGCAGTCGGTCATGTTTTTGCGGGAGCGGTATTGGATGACAAGAGAGTTGACGCCGCTAATGTTGGCAGTGGAGAGACTCGGTGTGCCGGCGGGAGTGGCGGTGAGGTCGAGGTTCATGGTGTAGCGCAGCAGATTTGCCGGGCCGCCAAAGGGCTTGGCCGCGGGCAAGGCATTGCTGCCGCTGAGGGCGGCGGTGTTCGCCCACTGGGTGAAATTGATGGTGGCGGTCGCGATGTCGCCGGTGGTGGTGAGTTGGGAGGTGTCCCAGCCGAGATCGAAGTTCAAGACGGGCAGCGTGATGGCGGCAAAAGTATTCGAGAGGCTGCCGCCGAACTGGAACAAGTCGAACGTCGTGCCGAGGCTGGGCGCAAAATTATTGAGCAGGTTGATGGTCAGCGCGCCGCCAAAAACGAGGTTGTTGGCCACGTTGATCGCGCTGTACTGCGTGCCACGGGTAGCGCCGCCGAGTTGGAAGAGCGTGACGGCTCCGGAATCGAGCGTGAGATTCTGGCCGAAGGACAACAAGCCCGCATTGCCGGAAGTGCCGGGGAGCAAGGTGCCGTTGACGATGGTGTTGCCGCCGACTTGGCCGTTACCGGCCAAAGTCGCATTGGTGGCGACGCTGACGGCACCGGTGCCCGTGGCGGAAACAGTGCCGTTGTTGGAGACAAATAACGTACCGGCGGAAACCGTGGTGTTGCCGGTGTAAATGTTGTTGCCAGAAAGAGTGAGCGTGCTGTTCCCCGATTGGGTTAGAGCGCCGCTGCCTGAAATCACACCGCCAAAAGTGCTGTTGGCGCTTTGATTGAAAATCAAGGTAGCATTGTCGGAAATATTGCCACCGAGTGCGGAGGTGCTACCGGTAAAGGTCAAAGTACCGGCGCTGATGACGGTGTCGCCGGCGTAAGCATTGTTGCCGGTGAGCGTCAGCGTGCCGTTGCCGATTTTTGCCAGAGAGCCGTTGCCGCTAAACAAACCCGTCCAAGTCGCATTAAAATTGTTGGTGTCGATACTGGAGCTGGCATTCCCGCCGAGAGTGGCATTTACCGCCAGGCTAAGATTATTCGAAGTTACCTGCAGGGCTCCGCCATTCATATTGAAAGCATAGTTGCCTGCGCCGATGGTGAGGCTGTTCACTTCAAGCAGGCCGCCCGCATTGAGGTTTACGGTGGCGGAGGAGCCAGTGAACTTGGAGAGTATCATCAGATTGGTCGCCACCGTTCCACCATTGGCTATGGTTAAGGCTCCCGAACTCAAATTACCGATGAGAATCGAGTTTGCATTCCACCCGGAATTGGGATCGGTGACAGACACATTTCCACTGCCTCCAGTATTTCCTCCCAAGACAAAGTTCCCCCCGGACAATTTTCCTCCATCGGCCACGGTGAGGGAGCCATTGCCGGTTTGACCAATATACAGTTGAATCGTCGAGGTACCGTTGATGTTCCACTGTGAACCCGCGCCTGTGATAAGCACTGCTCCGTTTGATCCAGTTGAGACGCCGAGCTCACTAAAAGTAAAGCCCACCGAGGTAACTGAAGCATTAGAGGCAATAACCCCACCGTTGGAAATCGTCAAGTTGCCGTTACCAAAGTTGCCCACAAACATATTCCCTTTAATTTGGGAATTTGCGCCGTCCACAATAACGGAGCCGTTGCTGCCGGCAAAATCGCCTATTGTGTTATCCGAATTCACAAAGCCACCATTTAGAATAGCTAAATTTCCAGTGCTAGCCACACCAGTCAAAATGCTGGCGAACGACGCCGTTGCATTTGCCCCGGTGACCACAAAACTCGGGACAACTGCACCATCGGCGTCGACAAGCAAGGAGGTAGGCAGGCTGGTGTTCGCGCCGCTGGGCAGAACGATTGAGCCGTTGGCAACCGAGAAGTCATAAGTAATGGCGGTGGCAAAATGATTCGACGCCGAGGTCAAGGTCAGCGTGCCGGTGCCCGTCTTTATCAGTGAACCATTACCGGACAAATTGCCACTAAAGGTGGTCGATTGATTGTTGCCTCCAACCGTCAAAAGGAAGGGAACAAGGCCATCGAGCTTCAGCGTGCTGTTGCCACTTAAACCACCAAAAGTTGCCTCGCTAAGGATGTGAAAATCCAAATTGGCATTTGCATTGTAATTTACCGTGCTGTTTTGCAAAACCAGCGCGTTTCCAAGTGACAGAGTTCCAGCATTCAAGTTGAAGTTTCCTGTAAATGTGTTGGTGCCGTTGAGCGTGAGGATGCCAGTGCCGATTTTGGTGATCGTTCCGTTGCCGGAAAGATTGCCACTGTAAATGGTCTGCGCGTTATTGGTTCCCACGGTCAAAGCTACTCCGGCAGAAGAAGCATTGTTTAAACTTAGGTCGGCATTGCCACTGAGGCTGCCAATAGTTGCACTGGTCAGATTGCCAAAACTGAGATTGCCTCCACCAGCCACCAAATTCAGCGTGCTGTTCTGCAAGGCGGCGGAGTGGCCGAGGATAAGGGTGCCGCTGTTTATCGTGGTGTTGCCGGAGAATGTATCCGCACCGGCAAGGGTAAGATTATTCGTGCCAGCCATAACCAAATTGCCGCTGCCGGAAATCGTACCGCTATAGCTGGCGTCAGCGGACGGAGAGAAGACCAGCGTGGCATTATTGGTGATATTGCCAATCAGGTTCGCGAGATTGCCGGTCAGGTTTAAAGAGCCCCCATCCACGGTGGAAGTGATAATTAAATTCCCGTTGCCGGAAGGAGCGGTCGCCAGGGTCACGAACAAGCCGTTAACGTCCAGGGTATTGTTGCCCGAGCCAAAAGAGACAAAGGGTGAAACATCGAGGGGCGCAACCATCGAGTTGTTCCATTGCAACCCGCCGCCATTCAAAGTCACATTCGGATTTGAGCCAAAACTATTAGGTGCGCTGAAATTAATGGTGCCGCCGTTGATGAGGGTGGCGCCGGCATAAGTATTCACGCCTTGGAGGGTCAACGTGCCGTTACCGGTTTTCGTCAGTGAACCTGTCCCGGCCAAGTTGCCGCTGTAAGCGGTGTCCTGATTTTCGCCACCAACCGTGAAGGTTACCGGCGCTGAGGCATTATTGGTCAAAGTCAGATTCTGAGTGCCTCCCAATCCGCCAAAAGTCGCGTTGGTGATGCCATTAAAATTAATGGTCCCGCCATTGAGATATACCGTGCTGTTTTGCAAGGCCTGGGCATTGGCTAGAATCAGTGTGCTTGGTAGAACAATGGTGTTGCCGGTGTAGGTGTTGGCTCCAGCCAGAGTCACATTGCCCCTGCTGGAAAAACTGACCGAACCGTTTCCGGAAATGATGCCACTGTAGGTGGTATCGGCGATTTGGTTGAAAGAGAGACTGCCTTTGTTCAAAATATTGCCGCTGAGCCCGGAAACATCTCCTGTGAAAGTTAAAATGGTCGCATTGATGGTGGTACCGCCGGTATAAGTCAGAATCCCACCAAGGGTAAGGATTTTGGTCACAGTCAACGATCCGGTCCCGGAGATGTTACCATCATATTCGGTCGCGGAAATAACATTCGGGTTCAGTGCTATCGGGGCGCCCGAGTCGTTGGCAAGCACAAGGTTTTGATTTCCGGTCAAGCCTCCGAACGAAATGGCGGTAAAATTTCCGGGGTCGAAATTGCCGCCGGTATAATTGAAGGTGAGACTTTGCAGGGTCAGTGAACTGCCCATACGTAAAGTTCCATTACTTAGCGTTGCCAAACCGGTGAAATTGGACGTTCCGGTGAGGGTCAGGCTGCCCGTGCCGATCTTGGTCAAAGAACCGTTGCCGGTGAGGTTGCCACTGTAGGTGGCATCCAGGTTGTTGCCACCAACGGTTAACGCCACCGGATTAAAAAAGGTGGTGGCGAGATTGATGTTTTTATTGCCGCTCAAGCCTCCGAATGACGCCGCGGTTTGGATGCCAAAACTTAAATTGCCGTTGCCGATATTGTAGTTGAGGGTGCTGTTTTGGAGGGCCTGACTGTTGCCAATCGTTAAAGTTCCGGCACTGATCGTAGTATTGCCCGTGAAAGTATTGGCTTTGAAGAGCGTGAAATTGCCGACGCCGGACTTAGTCAGCGTGCCATTGCCCGAAATGATGTTCGTCAATGCACTGGACGTGCCTTGGTTGACAATCAGAGCCCCGTTGTTCGCAATGTTCCCAAGCGATGTGGTATTGGCGGTAAGGATGAGCGTGCCGCTGTTGATGGCAGTAACGCCAGTGTAGTTATTCGCACCGGAGAGGGTCACATTTGCGGTTCCGTTAATGGCCACACTGCCATTGCCGGAAATGATTTTGCTGAAAGTAACATCACTGCCAAAATTAAACGCCAGCGCCGCGTTATCAGTGATGTTGCCCGCAACCAATCCGGCCGCCCCACCCGCCCCCAATTGCAACGTGCCCGCGCTGACCGTGGCATTGCCGGTGTAGGAGTTGGCAACAGCAAGGGTCAGCGTGCCGGTGCCGGTTTTGGTCAGATTGCCGCTGCCGCTCAAGATTCCCGACCAGGTGGCGTTCAGGCCGTTGGTGTTGAGGGTGGAGGTGGTATTGACAGCGAAAGTGGCGTTGAGAGCGGTGGTTAAATCTGCGCCCGTGACTTGGAGGGTGCCGCCGGACAAGTTGAAGATGGCCGTGCCGGAGCCAGCCTGAATACCATTCGTGCCGCCGATTTGGAGGGTGCCGCCGGAATTGAGGTTGAGGGTGCCGGTGGAATTCGCGCCGACAGCGAGGGTCAGATTGCTGCCGTTAACAGCAACTGTGGCGCCGTTGGCAATCGTGAGGGCGTTGTTGGCATTCTGCGCGATGGAGGCATATCCCTGGATGGTCAAATTCGAATTGGGGTCCGTGACCAAAATGGTTGTGCCATTGTAGCCGTTTTCCGTCGCATGACCGCCAACAGTGACATTGCCACCGTTGGAAATGGTGAGATTGCCGCCGCCAGCCAGGTTGCCGGAAATGTTCAGGCTCGAACCGGCGCCGTCCACCGTCACCGAGCCATTTTGCGCGTTGGGAAAATTGGAAGTTAGCTGGCCATAAACCAGGTTGGCGGCGCTGACATTACCACCGTTGGAGATGGCCAAGGTTCCATTGCCGTAAGGGATCAGAGAGGCGCCGCCGACATAGAGGTTGCCGGAATTGATCCAGGTGGAGTTGGCCCCGGTCACCGTCGCACTGCTATTGCCGGGGCTGGAGACGTTGGCGGTCCCGACATACCCGATGGTATCGGTGACATTGCCGCCATTGGCGATGGTGAGGTTGCCCGTGCCCGTGTCACCAATCATCAAAGCGCCGGCCAGCGACCACTTGGAACCAGTGCCGGTGACGAGGGCCGTGCCGCTTGACCCATTAATCAGGCCGAGATAGACACTGGCCGACGGGGCCGAAGTGCTGTTGATGATGAAGCCCGGGCTCGCACTGGTGATGGCAATGTTGCCGCCATTTACAATGTTTACGTTCCCCGTGCCAAGGTTGCCGACGACCAGAGCGCCATTGGTAATATACCAAGTTGTGTTAGGGTCTGTAACCAGCACCGTGCCGCTCGAACCAGCCTGCTTGCCCAGATAAACGCTGTTAGTGAAGAGGTCGCTGGTGAATCCCTGCACCGAGCCGCCATTCGCAACCGTCAAGTTGCCGGTTCCGAGATTGCCCACGACGAGACTGCCACTGCTGAGGTCCCAGATCGAATTAGTGTCGGTGACCAAAACGTTGCCGGTGGAGTTCGCCAGCTTGCCGATGTAGGCCGCGACGCCGCTGCCGTCGTGAGTGGAAGAATTGCCCTGGCCGTAACCGCCGTTGGCGATGGTGAGGTTGCCGTTGCCGGAGTTGCCGATGACATAGGCGCCGGCCTGATTGACGATATAGGAGGCCGAGTTCCCGGTGCCAGTGAGGGTAACGCAGCCGGTGGAATTGGCGTTGTTGCCGATATAGAGAGCCACGCCGGCAGAATCGGCGACGTTGAGATCCAAATGGGCGCCCGTGCTCATGGAGATATTACCCGTGCCGAAATCACCCACGACGAGGGCGCCCTGGGAAGCCAAGCCTCCGCCGTTGGAAAGCAACACGGTGCCGTTTGAGCCGGCCTGCCGGCCGACATCCACGCTCACGCCGTTGCTGTCTTCCGAGCTGGTCAAGACCGCGGACTGGCTGCCGTCGACGGACAAAGTCCCGGTGCCCAAGTTGCCCACGACCAAAGCGGTGGAATTGGTCAATGGGCCGCCAATGACCAAATCTGAGCCGTTCGAGCCAGAACGGGAAAGCGAGAGATTGCCATGGGAGCCGGCCTGATCACCGAGGGACACAGCAATATTGCTTGAGCTGGTGCCATTGACGAGAAGCTCCTTGCCGTTGGTCACTGAGACATTGCCATTGCCGAAGTAGCCCACAATCAGCCCGCCGCCGCTCGGTTGGGTATCAGTGCCGATGGTCCAATTGGAGTTCGTGCCGGTGAGAAGCACCGTGCCGGTGGAGTTGGCGACCTGGCCGAGGGTGGTGGCGTTGGTGGTCAGATTTCCGCCGTTGGCGATCGTCACGGTGGCGGAACTGCCGGAAGTGTTGCCGACTGTCCATGCGGAGAAATTGGTATTCAACAAATCCACATTGCCCACCGCGCCAGCCACGATGAGATTGCCGGAGGCAACGGTGGTGGCGCCGGTGTAAGTAGAATAGCAGCCCGACAAAGTCAGGTTGCCGGCGTCGATTTTGGTCAAGGAGCCGTTGCCAGTGAGGTTGCCGCTGTAGGTGGTGTCGAGATTGCTGCCGCCGAGGGTCAAGGCCACGGCGACGGAACTATTATTGGTCAGGGCGAGGTTCTGGTTGCCGCTGAGACCGCCGAGAGTTGCAGAAGTCAGCGAGCCGAAGCTCAAGTTGCCGCCGAGGAAATTTAGCGTGCTGTTTTGCACAGCGCCGGGGTCACCGAAGAGCAACGTGCCGGTGTTAAGCGTGGTGTTGCCGGTGAAGGTGTTGGTGGTCGCAAGGGTTAGGGTGCCGGCACTGATCTTGTTCAGTCCACCGCCGCCGCTCAAAACACCCGAAAGCGTTGCGCCAAGACCGTTGGTATCAATCGTAGTGGTCGTGTTGGCGACCAAAGTGGCGGAAACGGTGGTGGTGAGAGTGCTGTTGAGGATCTGGAGCGTGCCGCCCGCAAGGGTGATAACGCCTCCGCCTTGGATGCCGTCCGTGCCGCCAACTTGCAATGTGCCGCCGGTATTAATGTTCAGGGCTGTCGCCCTATTTGCAGCAGGATTGGATGGGCCAATCGAAATATTGGACGCGTTGCCCAACGTGACCAAGCCTCCATTCGCCACAGTTATGCTCCCGTTGCCCAGCATAACCCCTTGGAAGAAGTTGGACGAAGGAGAAATTAACAAGGTGGAATTGGTGCCGGTGACAGAAATGGTTCCTTCGCCACCGTTGGCACCCAGAAAGAAAAGGGCCAAGCTATTCGCCTCCACGAAACCGCCATTGGAAATGGACAAGGAAGCCGAGCCAATCCGGCCAAAATTAAAATCTTGCAGATACAAGGCCGAGTTGGCGCCATCGACTGTGACGTTACCCGCGTATACTTGAGTCAATGAGCTTGTGGTCACATTGCCACCGTTCGAAATCGAAAGATTGCCGCTCTGGGTGCCAGTTCCGTTAAAACTTCCGAGGACCAAAGAGGAAACTGTTGGCTGATTGCCGCCGGATTGATCGACGATGATTGTATCGGTGACGCCGGGACTGCTCCCGGTGCTCCAATTGGAGCCGGTGTTCCAATCGGTGCTGGTATTGCCGGTCCAGGTAATTTGCGCGGAGGCGGGTTGGGCGCAGAAGAAGGCCAGGACGAAAACCGCAAACCAAATCCGGACTGAGTGAATCAAAGCCTTAAAAACACGGCCAAAGCGCGAACAAGAAGAGGCCATGGATTTTATGGGCAAAAAAATCGCGTAAAACGAAGCAGGCCAAGGAGGGCGTTTCCTTTGGCTACGAGTAAGTAATTATCCTAAATTCAGGCAGAATTTCGCCGGAGTGTCAAAACGATTGCCGACGTAGGTTGGCGATGTTTCGCTTTCGTAACCAAGTGGATACGAAACATCACCCAATCGAGGTAAAATAAACGTGCTTACGGCGGGGCGAGGATGCTCCGCTGCACCCAAACAACGGCGCGCTGAGGGCAGCGCGCCCTACCTTAATGCTAGAGCTAGGCCCGCCGTGGACGTCGTGCCCTACCCTTGCTACATATCCAGCTTGGTGAGTTTGCCGCCGTAGATGGCATTGCGGCCGAGTTGCTCTTCGATGCGCAGGAGCTGGTTATACTTGCAAACGCGGTCGGTGCGGCAGAGTGAGCCGGTCTTGATCTGGCCGGCGTTGGTGGCGACGGCGAGGTCGGCAATCGTCGTGTCTTCGGTTTCGCCGGAACGGTGCGAAATAATTGCCGTGTAGCGGGCTTCCTTGGCCATCTCGATGGCGTCGAGCGTTTCGGTGAGGGTGCCGATTTGGTTGACCTTCACGAGAATGGAGTTGGTGATGCCTTCGCGGATGCCGCGGCGGAGGAACTCGGTGTTGGTGACGAAGAGGTCGTCGCCGACAAGCTGGGTGTGGTGGCCGAGGGCGACAGTGAGCTTCTTCCAGCCGGACCAGTCGTTTTCGGCGCAGCCGTCCTCGATGGAGATGATGGGGAATTTTTTCTGGAGGCCGGCGTAAAAGGCGACGAGTTCCTCGGCGGTGCGGGCGGAGCCGTCGGACTTTTTGAAAATATATTTTTCCTTTTTCGCGTCGTAGAACTCGGAAGCGGCGACGTCGAGGGCGAGGCAGACGTCCTTGCCGAGTTTGTAGCCGGCGTCCTTGACGGCGCGGGCGATGGCCTCGAGGGCGTCTTCGTTGCTACTGAGCTTGGGGGCGAAGCCGCCTTCGTCGCCAACGGCGGTGGAAAGGCCGCGGGACTTGAGGACTTTCTTGAGCGCGTGGAAAATTTCGGCGCCCATGCGGAGGGCCTCGCGGAAGGAATCCGCACCGACGGGCATAACCATGAATTCCTGGATGTCGATGGGAGCATCGGAATGCGCGCCGCCGTTCATGATGTTCATCATGGGAACGGGGAGGACTTTGGCGTTGGGGCCTCCAAGGTATTTATAAAGAGGCTGGCCGAGGGCGGCGGCGGCGGCGTGGGCATTGGCGAGGGAGACGCCGAGGATGGCGTTCGCGCCGAGCTTCGCCTTGTTGTCCGTGCCGTCGAGCTTGAGCATGGCGCGGTCGAGGGAAAGCTGGTCGGTGGCGTCAAAGCCTTCCAGCGCCGGGGCGATGATAGAGTTGACGTTGTCCACGGCGGTGAGGACGCCCTTGCCGTTGTAGCGCTTGCCGTCGGCGCCTTTGGGGCGGCGCTTGGAGGGCACGTCGCCGTCGCGCAGTTCGAGGGCTTCGTGCTCGCCGGTGCTGGCGCCGGAGGGAACGGCGGCGCGGCCCATTGTGCCGCAGGCAAGTTTCACGTCCACCTCGAGGGTGGGGTTGCCGCGGGAGTCGATAATCTCGCGGGCGTGGATGTCGGCAATTTTCGTCATGGCGGAGGACAAGCAAGCCACGCGGCAGCGCGGGAGTCAATCCGGGAGAGAGCAAAAGTGGCGTCAAGCCGCCGCAGTCCAAAGTAGCGGGTCGATTTGAATTTAAAGCGGGATTAGTTCGATTCGTCGACCTCGGCGCTCGATTCGCTGATCTCTTTCACATACCACTTTCCATTGATTTTAATAAAGGTGAATGACTGGTGGATGGAGCCCCCGTTCAGAGTTATAGTCCGCGCATAGATGGCTTCGTCGCCAGCGGCGTTATAGACCGGAGTTTGGTTTTCGAGTTCATCGAAAGACTGCACATATTTGTCGTAAAGCGCTTTCCGGGCCTGTTGCATTTGCGGGTCGTTGACCGCCTGCTGTTCTTGTACTTTTATATCTTCAATCTGCTGTGGATCAAATTTTTCCGGCATGGTGTAAGTCTGCTGCAGCGTGGCCATGTCGCCAGTCCGGGCTAAACGCGCAATGTCCTGGATGGCGGTTTTCAAGTTGGTCTGGGGATCGTTGGGGTCTGGTGGTGTGGCAGTGACATGTGCAGCGACAGGTTTAAGCGCGGGTAGTTCGACAGTCGGCGCGAAGGACAACGGGCTGGGCGGCTTGGGCGCGTCGGTTTTGGCCGCAATCGGCGCGGCAGCCGTTTTTTCCGGGACTTTCGGCGTCGGGCGCAAGAACCACCAGACGAGGAGGCCGATGATGGCGGTCACCAAAACGCGCAGGATGAAGTTTTTAGACTTCATGTGGGAGTTTTTCGCATTTTGCATCCAAGATGGCAACCACTTCCGGGTGGACAGGGCGGGTAGGCGGACGGTAGGTAACGTACTCCAAACCAAAGCTAGGCGGGCCCGGAGGTCCCGCCCTACCCCAATGCCTAAAACGCGTTTCAAGTTGTTCCGAATTTTCGCCGGGCTGGCCGTGGCTAGTGCGTTGGTTTGGCCGATGGCGAGTCAGGCCGCCACCGCCGCGCCGACGCATACGTTTGCGATTGGGGACAAAGATTTTCTGCTCGATGGGAAGCCGTTGCAAATCCGGTGCGGGGAAATTCATTTCGCGCGGGTGCCGCGGGAATATTGGCGGCAGCGGCTGCAGATGTGCCGGGCGATGGGGCTGAACACGGTGTGCGCGTATTTGTTTTGGAATTTCCACGAATGGGAGCCGGGGAAGTTCGACTGGTCGGGGCAGGCGGACGCGGCGGAGTTTTGCCGCATCGCGCAGGAGGAGGGTCTTTGGGTCATTCTGCGGCCGGGGCCGTACGCGTGCGCGGAATGGGAGGGCGGCGGCCTGCCGTGGTGGTTGTTGAAAGACCCAGACATCAAGCTGCGGTCGCTCGATCCGAAATTCATGCAACCGGCGGCGGCGTGGCTCAAGGAAGTCGGGCGCGTGCTGGGGCCGCTGCAAATTACACACGGCGGGCCGATTTTGATGGTACAGGCGGAGAATGAATACGGCTCGTTTGGCCGGGACGCGGATTACATGGGCGCGGTGCGGCAGGCACTGGTGGACGCGGGCTTTGACGTGCCGCTGTTTGCGTGCAACCCGGCGGGCGATTTGCACAAGGGGCTACGGAGCGATTTGTTTCAGGTCGTGAATTTTGGGAAAGACCCGCAAAGCGCGTTCAAGGCGCTGCGCGCGGTGCAGCCGACGGGGCCGCTGATGTGCGGCGAATTTTATCCCGGCTGGTTCGACACCTGGGGCGCGGAACACCACCTCGGGAACACGCCGCAATACCTGGCCGATTTGGAATACATGCTGAAGCAAGGGGCGTCGTTTAGCATCTACATGGCGCACGGCGGCACGACGTTTGGGTTTTGGTCCGGCGCGGACCATCCCGCCAAGCCCGGCGGGCCGTTCAAGCCGGACACGAGCAGTTACGATTACGACGCGCCCATCAGCGAGGCGGGCTGGGCCACGGAGAAATTTTCGCGGACGCGCGCGTTGATGATGAAATACCTCGCGCCGGGCGAAACACTGCCCGAGCCGCCGCCAGCCAACCCGGTGATGAGCATCGCGCCCTTTTCGCTGACGGAATCCGCGCCGCTGTTTGACAATCTGCCGAATGGCATGATGGACACGGCGCCGCGCAACATGGAAGCGTATGACCAGGGCCGCGGCTGCATTCTTTATCGAACCACTCTCCCACCCGGCCCGGAAACGACGCTGAAAGCCGCCGCGGCGCGCGACTTTGCGTGGGTGTTGCTCGACGGGAAACAAATCGGTGTGATGGACGAGCGCACGCACGCCGACACCCTGACGATTCCCGCGCGCAGTGCTCCGGCGACGCTCGATATTCTTGTCGAGGCGCTCGGCCATATTAATTACGGGCAGGAAATGTATAACCGGAAGGGGTTAATTGGCCCGGTGACGATTGCCGATGCCGCTGCACCCGGGCCGTGGCAGGTGTATCCGCTGAGCTTGGAAGCGCCGATGCTCGCGGGGTTGAAGTGGAAATCCGGCGCGGCGAGCGGCCCGGCTTTCTGGCGCGGGAGCTTCACCGTGGACAAACTCGCGGACACTTTTTTGGATTTGCGCGCGTGGGGCCACGGCGTCGTATGGGTGAACGGGCATGCGCTGGCGCGTTTTTGGAACATCGGGCCAACGCAAACGGCGTATGTGCCCGGTGCGTGGTTGCAGGCGGGGAAAAACGAAGTCGTCGTGTTCGATTTGCTCGGGCCGACGAAGCCGGTGCTCGCGGGGTTGGAAAAACCGATTCTGAACGAATTGCATCCCGAGTTGGATTTCGTGAAGAAGTAGGTGAGCCGACCGCAATATCAATCCAACTGGCTAGGCGCGCCGGGGACGTCGCGCCCTACCTTTTGAAATCAGATGGTGTCCATGCCTTCGTAGCGCGGTGCTTTAGCCCGCGCTTCTTTCCATAACGCACAATACAGAGCGCGGGCTAAAGCACCGCGCTACGAAAACGTGGGTTGCCTTGTTGGCGGCAAAGTGCGAAAAGAAACCGCATGAAGTCCAAGCACTTCATTTTAATTGTTCTGGTCATTGCTCTCGTGGGCGAAGGTCTTTGGTGGTTTATGCGGCCAAAGGCGGCGGCACCGGAAAAAACGGCGGAAGCGACAGTGCCCGCCAAAGTCGAAGCGCCCAAGCCGCTCGCCCCGCCGGTCATTGCTCCAGCCGTCGCGACGCCCGCGACGAAAGCGGAAGCCACGCCCGTTGTTGAAGCACCACCGCCCAATCCAAATGACCCTCAGGCCGACTTGAAAACCGCCATTCCGGATATTGCGCGATTAGAGGCAACTGGCGACACTGAAGGAGTCTATGAAAAATACACTCCGCCAGACGAGTTGGATCCTAAAATAATTCAACGACTTCGGATGGTACAACAGCAAACTGCAAATGTCGCCGCCGGTAACCCACAACTGCAATTGCAACTGCAACAGATATGGAATAAGGCTGCGCGTGCTTACGAAGCCCTCGAAAACCAGACTCCGACTTACAACGAGGCTGGCGACGAAGCCACCTACATGTATTCAGCCTCAGAGTTGACCGGTACCACCGGATCCCGTCCTGTAACCTTCGTCAAAATCAATGGCAAGTGGTATGAAAAGCCACCAGACGTAAAGGGTGCTGCAAGTTTTTCCAGTCTTCCTGGCACCCACTGAGAGAACCGTGCTCTATTTTTTCCGCACCATGGGATGAAATCGGGCGCAGCATTCTACAGCGCAGGTGGTGAGAACTGCGCCCTTACGGCCTCGCAGGAGCTCGGCCCTCCAGGGATGCGCAAGTCAGCGGTGGCCGGTGACGAGTTCGTCGGCGAGGGCGGGGGCGTCGTAGATTTTGCGGATGGCTTCGAGGATGCCGGCGCTGTGGACGCTAACCGAGCGGGCTTGCACATCGGAATAACCGTAATCGCCAGAGAGGGACTGGATGTTGCCGTCGAAGATGATGCCGACGAATTCGCCGGCTTCGTTGACGACGGGGCTGCCGGAATTGCCGCCGATGATGTCGGCGGTGTTCACGAAATTGAGCGGGGCCGTCAAATCGAGCGCGGACTTTTTTGCGAGCCAGCGCGGCGGCAGGCCGAAGGGTTCGCGGTTGTGGTGGGCGTCGTCGCGGGCAAAGAGGCCGGCGAAAGTCGTGAGCGCGGGGACGGTCTGGCCGTTTTCCACATAACTTTTCACCGGGCCGTAGGCCAGGCGCAGGGTAAAGGTGGCGTCGGGATAATTATTCGCGCCCTGGAGGGCGAAGCGCGCCTTTTCGATGACGGCGTGGGCCTCCTGGATGATTTCCTGCTGCGCCTCAATGGTTTTGCGCAGGGCACGCGCCTCGGGGTCAATGAGGCGAGCGAGCTCGACCATCGGGTCGTGCGCGGTGGCGACGGCGTCCGCGCCGCCATCGTAAAGTTTCTTGCGGAAGGCGAGGTCCCGCACCTGGGTGGTGTTAATCAATTCGGCGGCGCGGTCATGCGGCGATTTGCCGGCGAGGACAGATTGAACGAGCGGGTCGTCCGCGCCGAACTGCTCGACCAAATAGCCGAACGAGTCGGCGAGCTTGAGGATTTCGAAATCGGAATAAATGGGCGCGTCGGAAAAAAGCTGCTGCTCGAAGGACTCGCGCTTGGCGTCGGAAAATTCCGGCAGGCGCTCGCCGTTGGGCTTGGGGCGTTCATCGCCCGCGCGGAGGAGGCGGCGCGCAAGCGAGAAGGAAGCGGAGTTGAATCCGGCGCCATCTTCAAGCAGGCGAAAACGCGGCTCGAGGCTGGTAATGATTTTTTGCGCGGCGGCAATGCGGTCAAAGGCGGCGAGGGCATCCTTGCCATCAGGGTTGGCGGTGAGTTGCTGCTTGAAAGCCTGCTCGACGGCGACTTTTGCGCCGAAGAACACGGGGTCCTGCAAGGCGGTGAGCTGGCCGTCGCTGCGCTTGCGGTTGTTTTGGACGTTCAGAAGCTCGCTATCGGCGCGGCGGGCGTTTTCGTCGGCACGGCCGCTCCAGACGGAATACAACACCTCGCGGCGTTTGATGACCTGCAGATAATAAGGAAGCTGGCTGTCGCGCATGTATTCGATTTCAGGAATCGTGAGCAAACGGCGCGTGGTGCCGGGATGGCCGGAGACAAACGTGAGGTCGCCGTCCTTTGCGCCGGTGGGTGACCACTTTAAAAAGTGCGCGGGGTGGACGGGCTGGCCGTTTTCGTAAACGCGGAAGATGCAAATATCGAGGTCGAAGCGCGGGAACTCGAAGTTATCGGGGTCGCCGCCGAAATCCGCGGCCTGCTCCTCGGGCGCGAAGACAATGCGGATGTCTGTATACCGCTTGTAGCGGTAGAGGTGGTAAACGCCGCCCTGGTAGAGCGTGACGACGTCGCTGCGCAGGCCGGTTTGGTCGAGCGATTCTTTTTCGATGTCGGCGAAAACTTTGCGGCGGGCGAGCGCGGCGTCCGTGCCCGTGGCGTCGGCGGGGACGGCGGCGTTGACGCGGGCGGTGACGTCCTCGATGGACTGGAGCACGTTCAGCTCGAGGTCGAGGCACTTCATTTCCTCGGCGGGGGTTTTGGCATAAAAGCCGTCGCGCACGTAATTGTGCTCGGCGTTGCTCCTTTTCAGCAGGTCGCTGCGGCCGACGTGGAAATTGGTGATGACCAGGCCGTCGCCACTGACAAACGAGCCGGAGCCGCCGCTGTTGAAGCGCACGCTGGACTTCATCAGGTGGTCGAGCCAGGGGTCGGTGAGGTCGAAGCCGTATTTCGATTTAATCTGCGCGCGCGGCGGCGCGGTATAAAGCCACATGCCCTCGTCAGCGGACGCGGACACCGCGAGCGCGAGGAGGAGGGCGAAACCGAGGAAAGTGGAGCGAAGCCGGGTCATCGGAAAGCGGCTAGTAGAGTCATGCGCGAAGGCGGGAGTCAATACTGAGAGAGGAAGCAAAAGCGGCGTCAAGCCGCCGCAGTCCAAAGGCCAAATTGCTAGGCACGCATCACTCCCGGCGCGGCAGCGCCTGGCTGAGACGTCGCGCCCTACCTAAAACGGCCTCGCAGGAGCTCGGCCCTCCAAAATGGGTCGTCGCAAGCGACGCCCCTACTTATCGCCGACGGCGGCGGCGATCGTCTTTGTGCCGGCGCGGGGGTTGATGGCGGTCCTGGCGCTGTCCGGGGCGCATCTTTCTATTCTGCGAAACCATGGCGGGAGTGACGGAAGAATCTTCACGCTGCTGGCCGGAAGCGCGCGGGCCGCCTTCCTGCACGACGCGGAAATCGATCTGGCGCTTGTAGCGATCCACGCGGAAGACCTCGACGGGGATTTCCTGGCCGAGGGTGAATTTGCGTTTGGTGCGGCGGCCGACGAGTTCGCGGCCGTCGGCGGAGATGGAATACAAATCGTCCTGCAGCGAGGAGAGCGGGACGAAGCCGTAGGCCATGGACTCGCGGAGCTCGATGAAGAAGCCGTGGTTGCGGATATCGGTGATGAGGGCGGGGAATTGCTGGCGCGGGGTGCGCTGGGCTTCGCGCTCGAAAAATTCGAGGAGCTTGAGCTTCACCGTCTCGCGCTCGGCGTCGGTGCTGTTGCGCTCGGTCAGGCTCAGATGGCGAGCGAGGGCGTCGAGATCGGCCTGATTATAGCGCACGGGTGCGGGGGCGGCGTTGGTGGCGCCGGTGCGGGCGAGGTAATTGTCGAAAATGCGGTGCACGACGAGGTCGGAATAGCGGCGGATGGGCGACGTGAAATGGGTGTAGAATTTTTTATAGAGGCCGTAATGGCCGTCCACCGAAGCGCGATAGCAAGCCTGCTTGAGGCTGCGGAGAAATTGTGTCTTGAGCGTGTGGCCCTGGGGGTGACGGCGGATTTTGTCGAGCACGCGGATGATTTCCTGGCGCTGGGTCAAATCGCCGGCCTGGACGCCGAAGGTCGCGAGCAAGTCGCGAAGCTCGATTAATTTCTCGGGGTCGGGCTGGTCGTGAACTCGGGAGAGGAATGGCAGGCCAGCCTCGTGGAGCGCGCGGGCGACGACCTCGTTGGCCAGGAGCATGAATTCTTCGACGAGCTGGTGGCTTTCGTCGTTTTGAATCAATTCGAGGCGGTCGGCATAACCGTCGGCATCGGTGAAAATTTTGACTTCAGGGAAATCGAAATCGAGACTGCCTTTTTGCATGCGGGCGACGCGCATGGGTTCGGCGAGGCTCCATAAAGTGCGCACGGCGTCGCGAAGCTCGACGAGTTCCGCATCGGTGAGCGAGGAAAGGGGACGGCCGGTCGAGCCGGTGGCATGCGCGGGCGGCAGAGGCAGCGCACGCAACAGGGCGAGGTCGTTTTCCTTGAGCAGCGCAAAGGCCTGGCGGTAAGTGAGGCGTTTGCGGCTGCGGATGACCGTGTTGGCAAAACGCGTGGCTTTGATTTTGCCGGTCGCGCCGAAAGTGACGAAGACGCTCTTCGTGAGGCGATCCTGCGCTTCGACGAGGCTGCAGAGGCCGTTTGATAGAACATGGGGCAGCATCGGAACGACGCAGCCGACGAGATAAGTCGAATTGCCGCGGGCACGGGCTTCTTTGTCGAGCGCGGTGCCGGGGCGAACGTAAGCGCTGACATCCGCGATATGAATGCCGATGCGCAAATCGCCGCCGGAGAGATGCTCGACGGAAAGGGCGTCGTCGAAATCCTTGGCGTCATCGGGGTCAATCGTGATGGTGAAAATGTTGCGGATGTCCTCACGACCAACTTGGTCGCGCGGGCGGACTTCGGGCGGGATGGACGCGGCCTCGAGCAACACCGGCTCCGGAAACTCCGGCTGCAGGTGGTATTTATAGAGGATGGCCTTGAATTCCGCGCCGGGCGTGTGCGTGACGCCGAGGTTTTCGATAATGTCACCGGTGGGGCTCTGGTGCGGCTGCGTCCATTCGTGGAGGCGGACGAGAACTTTGTCGCCCGGTTTGGGCGGCGGGAAGACGGAGCTTTGCGCGGGGTCGGCAACGAGGACGGTGCGGACGAAGCGCGGGTCGTCGGGCGTGACATTCCAAAATTGGTGATCGCGGCGGAGGGTTCCGGCGATGGTGTCATGCGCGCGTTCGAGCACGCGGATGATGCGGCCGTGTTTTTCGTCGGCGGAGCCGGGCTTGCCCGCGCGCCAGGGCCGGGCGCGTTTGTTTTCGCGCACGAGGACGAGGTCGCCATGCAGGGCGGTGCCGGTATCCTGCGCAGGAATGTGCCACGGCGGGCCGAGTGACGCGCCATCCGGACCTTCGGGGAGAAACACGGCGACGCCGCTCTGGCGGAACTTTACCCGGCCGCATTGCAAATCGGCATCGCGGGGAATGACAAAACGGTCCTGCTTGACCTTGGCGATGAAGCCTTTGTTCAGCAGGTTCTGAATGAGGGCACTGAATTTTTTGTCGTCGCGGCGATCGAGGCGCAAAGCCGCGGCGAGGTCTTCCACGCGCATCGGCGTGTAATCTTTGCGGCGGAGCAATTCGAGCAGGCGATCCTCGAGGCTGGCATCGGGCGGGCCGGGTCTATCTTCAGTTCTCATCAATTAAGGAAATTTGGGCGGAGTGCGGCCCTCATCGACTTCGATAAAATCAAAGAAAGTGAGGATTTCACCGATGCGGTGTTCAAGCTTGGCTTCCTTGAGGCGCGTGCGGAGGCGGGGAGTCGCGCCGTCGCGCCAGCCGCGCTTGAGGATAGTTTCGTTAAAATCGGTGATTTCGTCAGTGGATGGCATATGGCCATGCTCGAAGCACCACTGGAGGGCGGCTTCGTCGGAAGCGCCGTCGAGGACGCATTTTTTGAGGTCGTCGTATTTGACGCCGAGGAAAGTGCAGCAGCGATCATCGAAGCCTTTGCCGAGGTTTTCGAGATAATCCTTGCCGAGGTCGTTGGCGGCGTGCAGGCGGATTTTCTCCAGCATGCGGGGGAAATAGACGAGGCCGCCGACTTTGTCGTAACAACTACGCGGGAACTTGGTGCTCATGAAAATAGAGAGATGGAGGAACTACGTTAACAGATTTCCGGCGCAGGGGAAGCACAACCGGAGCGGTCGCTCGCCCGATTACGGCTCGTGTTTGACGGTGGACAAATCGAGCTTGCCGAGTTTTGGCGCGAGGAGGGCGGTGCCCGCGGCGACGATGAGGGTCATGCAGCCACCGAAGACCACCGAAGGGACGGTACCCATGAGCTTGGCCATGACGCCGGATTCGAATTCGCCGATTTCATTCGAGGAGCCGACAAAAATGGAGCTGACCGCGGCGACGCGGCCCTTCATGTGGTCGGGCGTGACGATTTGGAACATCGTCCAGCGGACAAAGACGCTGACGGCGTCAAACCCGCCGCTGAGGAAGAGGCAGAACATCGAGAGCCAAAAATTAGTGCTGATGCCGAAGAGAATCATCGAGACGCCGAAGCCGACGACGTTCCACAAGAGGGCCGGCCCCGCGCGGCGGGTGATGGGCCGATAGGACAAATAGACGCCGACGACGGCGGAACCGACTGCGGGCGCGGCGCGTAAAAAACCGAGACCGACGGCGCCGGTGTGCAAAATCTGGTCCGAATAAATCGGCAGGAGGGCGACCGCGCCGCCAAAGAGCACGGCGAACAAATCGAGCGACATCGCGCCAAGGATGACCTGGCTGCGGAAGACGAAGCGCAGGCCTTCATGAATGCTGGCGACGACGGATTGCTCGGTGCGTTGCGGGGTAACAGGCTGAATCGGGATGGGCAGAAGGCTGACCCAGCCGATTAAAAGCGCGGCAACGGAAAGGCCATACGTCACCGCAGCGCCAAAGTAGGCGAAACAAATTCCGCCTGCGGCCGGGCCGCCGATGCATGCGGCCTGCCAGACGTTGGCGTTCCAGACGGAGGCGTTGCCGTAAAGTTCAGATGGGACGATTTGGCCGAGCAGCCCGAAATGCGCCGGACTGAGAAAGCCGCGGCAAAGTCCGGTGAAAAAGATGACGGCGTAAATAATCCAGAGGTGAGCCAGGAGGAAATCATGAAAATTCGGCAACGAAACCGCAGCGAGGGCGGCGGTGGCGAGCAGGAGCAACCCATTCGACATGAGCAGGATTGTCCGGCGGCTCATCACGTCGGCCACATGGCCGGCAAACAGCGATACGCCCAAAGCCGGCACCGCCTCGGCCAAACCGATTAGCCCCATCTTGAGGGGGTCATGGGTCAGCTGGTAAATCTGCCAGCCGACGGCGACGCTTTGAATCTGGATGGCGCTGGAGCCAAAGAGGCGGTAGAGCCAGAACGCGCGATACGCGGGCAGGCGGAAGGCGGCGTAGGCGTCGGTCGCTGGAACTGGGCTATCCGGCATTTTCTTCAAAATCCCGCCTGCGCACGCGCGAGTCAATGGCGGAACGCGGGGCCGGCTGCGTCCTCAGGTGTTTTCCTCCGAGAATAAGACTGACGGAACCAAACCAGCCGGTCAGAGTTTTACTTTATCATGGGTTTTTGCCGTCGAGTGGGAAACATTCTGTGCGTCACCGCAATTATTGCGTCCGGCGCCCTGCCCGCTCGAGCCGCCGTACCGACGACGAATGATTACATGCCCAGCGCTGAACGGGTGGTGGTGGTGGCCAACTCGCGCGAACCGGAGTCGGAAAAAATCGCGCGGTACTATATGCAGAAGCGGCAGATTCCTGAAAAAAACTTGATCCTGATTGACGCACCCACGGCGGCCGACATCACCTGGACGGAATTTGTGGAACAGGTTTTTAACCCGTTGCGCCAACGCCTGACGAAGGACGGCTGGCTGACCGCGTACGTCACCGACCAAAAAGACCACGAGGGGCGCCTGCGCTATGTTTTTTATGGGAGCAAAATTGATTTTCTGGTCGTGTGCTACGGCGTGCCCGTTCGCATTCAGAACGATCCGACGCGCCTGGTGGAGACACCACTGGTACTTGAACACCGGGAATTGAACACCACCCAGGCAGCGGTGGACAGCGAACTGGCCCTGCTTGCGGCGCCAGACACGCCGACGACGGGCCTGGTCGCCAACCCGCTTTTTCAAATCTCCAAGCCCGATAATTTCACCCGCGCGGAGGTCGTCAAAGTCGCGCGGTTGGACGGGCCGGACCCGGCGGCGGTGCGCGGGTTGGTGGACAGCGCCCTGGCCGGTGAAGCGAACGGGTTGCAGGGCCGCGCCTACATCGACATGGGCGGGCCGCACCAGGAAGGGGATGACTGGCTGAAGGCGGATAGCGAAACGCTGCGCAAACTCGGCTTCGACTTGAGCGTGGACCATAACCGGGAACTCTTTGGCTGGAGTGATCGTTTTGACGCTCCGGCCATTTATTTCGGCTGGTATTCCGACCATCTCGCCGGACCGATTTCCGATCCGAAATTCCATTTTCCGCCCGGCGCCATCGCGGTGCACATCCACAGTTTTTCCGCGAGCATGATCCGCAACGCCAACCAGCAATGGGTCGGCCCGCTCGTCGAACGCGGCGTCGCCGCGACGTTGGGGAACGTTTACGAGCCGTATCTTTCCTTCACGCACCATCTGGATTTGTTCATGGACGCACTGGCCGCCGGCAAGACCACGGGCGAGGCGGCGTACTATTCGCTGCCGGCGCTCAGCTGGCAGGAGGTGTTTATCGGCGATCCGCTCTACCGGCCTTTTGCATTGGGCCTGCCCGAGCAACTGGACCGCGCCGCGCACTCGCCGAACGCGTATTCGACTTACGCAATCATCCGGCAAATGAATCTGCTGCAAGCGGAGGGCCGCACCACCGATGCGCTGGCTTTCGGCCAGACTCAGTTCGACCATCAGCCTGATTTAGCCCTGGCCCTGGCCCTCGCGCAACTCGGCCACGACTCGGACGCGCTGAAGCGCCTCGCCTGGGCCGCCACCACCGACTCCGCGTCACGCGAGAATTTGGGGCTGTTTGCCGAAGCCGCGCGCTGGGCGGCGGCCAACGGCGGCCGGCCGCTGGCGCTGGACTTGTACGCCAAGGCCCTGGCGGCCGAGGCCAATTCGGAATTCCTCAAAACCATTTTACCTGACGCCATCACCCTCGCCACCCAAACCGGCAATGCGGAATTGCGCGTTCGCTGGCAAAATCAACTCGACGGACTCATCCCCCACCCCGACCATGCCGCCACCCCCTAAGAAAAAAGAGGCCGACTACGCGGCACTCGCGTCGCCGTTCATGCGCATCCCGCGCCTGCCGGTCGTCGTCGCGCGCGACCTGCTCGACCTCGGGCTGCGCGATGTTTTCGAACTCCAGGGGCGGGCCCCGGAAGTGTTGTTGGAAGAAATGCGCCGCCGGAAGCCTTCGACCCCCGACAGCCATCTGCCCTTCATTCGCCTCGCGGTTTATTTCGCGGAAAATCCCGATCCCGACCGCGATAAATTATATCCCGACGCGTGGCGGGATTAGCGCGGTTGCTGCTGGCTGAGGCAATGGAGCGCGCCGCCTTCGAGCAAAACATCGGAGCAATCGAGCGGCACGATTTCATGGCCGGGGAAACATTCATGCAGCGCGTGCTCGGCGATGGCGTCGGTCGGCCGGTTGTAGGACGGCATCAAGACCGCGCCATTGGTGACGACATAATTGGCGTAGCTCGCGGGCAGTTCATTCCCGCCCACCTCGACCGCGGGATGCGGCACGGGCAATTCGGCGATTTCAAAGCGGCCGCCCGAAGGCGTGCGAAAATTTTCCTCGAGCGTGAAACGGTTCTGGCGAAGAATTTTGGCGGCTTCGTCATGGACGCCGATGGGCGGCATGACGGTGAGAATGCCGTCGTCGCGGAAAAAGCGCGTGAGGTTGTCAATGTGGCCGTCGGTGTCGTCGTTGGGCAGGCCGTCGCGCAGCCAGAGAATTTCCGTCACGCCGAGGCCGCTGGAAAGCAGGCGCGTGTAATCATCCTTCGTGAGGCCCGGGTTGCGGTTCGGGTTGAGCAGGACGATCTCGGTGGTCAAGAGCTGGCCCGGGCCGTTGATTTCAATCGCGCCGCCTTCGAGAATAATATCGGACGCGAAACAGCGCATATTTAAACTTTTGGCGATACTCGCGGGGATGGCGTCGTCGAGGTCCCAGGGCGAAAATTTCCCACCCCAGGCGTTGAAGTGCCAGCTGGTGACGGCCACTTCGCCGGTCTGGTCGTTCTTGACGAAGAGCGGGCCGTGGTCGCGGCACCAGACGTCGTTGACCGGATGGTCGAATAATTGGATGGCGGACAAGTCCGCTTTCGCGTCGTTGAGCAGGCGGCGGATTTCGGCGTGCTGCGCGGCGGCAGCGTTGATGCGTACGGGTACGAAGCGAGTGAGTGCGGCGGCATATTTAGCAAAAAAAGATGGGATGCGCTCGAAGCGACCGGGCCAGAGAGCGGGATTGCTCGGCCACGACAACCACATCGCGGCCTGCGGTGACCATTCTGGCGGCAGGCGAAAACCTTGCGCAGCAGGCGTTGGCGAAGAAAAGTCCTTAACCACAGTGCACTTATTTTAGCACGTTTTTGGGGAAAGTCCACTGTTGGGCGTTCCGGTGATTGTGGCCAGTTTGAATTTTACGCGGGCCGATGGGGGTGATGAACCCGTCTCGATTAGTCTCCCGCGCCTGATTTTATATACCACTTGCCGTTTATTTTGACAAAGACCCAAGAGATCTGGTTGCCGGTGCCCGTGAACACGCCATTATCCATATCCGAGATCGTAGGCACTGTGTAAGTATAGGTAGCTTCATCGCCGGTGGCGTTAAGAGTCGGAGTCTGATTTTCGAGGGCCTCGAAAGCCTGCGCCATCGCTTCGTTTCTCCGCTGCGCTATCTCTTTACCGGCCCGGCCACGGGCATCCGACCGGGCTTGTAGAGCTTGCAGTTGTTGCATCGAAGTGGAATCCAATTTATCCGGCGGAGTATAAATTTGCGCGAGCGTCACCCTGTCACCAGCCCGGTAAAAACGTCCGATGTCAAGGATAGCAGTCTTTAAATCAGTCTGTGGATCGACACTGGGGCCTGATCGTGGTGTAGCGTTGGGTTGGGCTGCAGCAAATGGAGTTGTGCTGGGTTTTGACGCGGACGGCGAAATTGTTTTGGATGCATCGGCTTTGGCGGGGGTTGGCGCTGTCGCAGTTTTTTCCGGGGTGGTTGCCGTTGGTCGCAAGAACCACCAGAGGCCGACAATCAACAGGGCGACGAGGAGAATAATCCGGATGAAGTTTTTGGGCTTCATACAGGGGATTTTCGCTCTACATGTCTAAGAACACAAACAATTCCTCGGGGTGGTGAAGCATTTTGGAGTGCGGCGGCTTGACGCCGCTTTTGCCCGCTGCTGGCTAGGCGCGCCGGGGACGTCGCGCCCTACCTTCGAAATCAGATAGCGGCGTCGAGTCGCTACGGCCTCGCGGGAGCTCGGCCCTCCACCCCAATTTTCTCCCGCCCCGCCTTGTGTTTTGCAGGAGAACCCACACACTGAACCGCAATGAAATTTTCGACACGGGTGCCGGGGACTTTGGAGGACAATGCCCTGGCGCGGGCGGTCGCGGCGCGGCGCGCGGCCGGGAAAACCATTTATGACCTGACTCTGGCAAACCCCACGCAAGCGGGGCTGGATTATCCGACCAAGGCAATCGCCGCGGCACTGGCCGAAGGCGCGGCGGCGGCGTACACGCCCGAACCGCGCGGGTTGCTTTCGGCGCGCGAAGCCATTGCTGATTATTATCCCGGGCGCGGGCCGGACGCGGTTAATCCCGAAAATTTGCACCTGACTGCGAGCACGAGTGAAGCGTACAGTTTTTTATTTAAGCTGCTGGGCGAACCGGGAGCGGAAATTCTCGCGCCACGGCCGTCGTATCCGCTCATCGAGCATCTCGCAGCGTTGGATGGGTGGAAGGCCAGGCATTATCCCTTGGTTTGGGAAACTTCCAGCTGGCGCTTGGATTTCGACGCGCTCGCGGCGGCCATCACACCCGCGACGCGGGCCATCGCAGTCATCCACCCGCACAATCCCACGGGATGGATGGTGCGCAACACCCGCAATGGTGAATTGCCGTGCGAGCCAGTCCCGCACAATCCCACGGGATGGATGGTGCGCAACACGGACGCGCATTTTCTGCTCGAGACGTGCGAGAAACATAAAATCGCGCTGATTGCCGATGAGGTTTTCCTCGATTACGCCGTGGCGGAAAACAAAACTTTCGCGCAGTCTTTCGCCGCACATAAAGTTTCCGCGCTGACCTTCACGCTCGGCGGTTTATCAAAAAGCTGCGGGCTACCACAGCTCAAGCTCGCGTGGATCCACACCGGCGGCCCGGCGAAGCTGGTGGAGGCGACGCAGGTGCGGCTGGATTTTATTGCCGACGCGTATTTGTCCGCCAGCACGCCCGTGCAAGCGGCGCTGCCGAAATTATTTCGCTGCGGCAAAAAAATCCGCGTACAAATCCAAAAACGGATTGCGAAAAATTATGCCGCACTGGCGGGACTGGACTGGCCGGAAGGCTTTGCGGTGATGCCGCAAGCAGCCGGTTGGAGCGCGTTGCTGAAACGACCAGCGGCGCCCGATGAGGAGAAACTCGCCCTGAAACTCCTCGACCGCTCGGGGGTGCTGGCACATCCGGGTTATTATTTTGATTTTCCGGAAAGCGACTGGCACGTGATTAGTCTGTTACCGGAGCCCAAGGAATTTCGTGCGGGAGTGAAGGGATTGCACGAATGGCTGCCGAAATTGGTTTAGAAAAGGGCTGACCCTATTTCTTCCCATGGCGCGCGATTGCCGCCTTGATGAAAGCGGCAAAGAGCGGGTGCGGGCGCGTGGGCTTGCTTTGAAATTCCGGGTGGAATTGCACGCCCACGAACCAAGGGTGTTTGGCGACTTCGACAATCTCCACCAAATCGCGCCCGGGGTTGACGCCCGCGATGAGTAGGCCGGCCTTGGTCAAGAGTTCGCGATAATCGTTGTTGAATTCGTAGCGGTGGCGGTGGCGCTCGCGCACGGAGTCCTTGCCGTAGGCGGCGCGGGAGATGGTGCGGGGTGGCAATTTGCAATCATAGGAGCCAAGACGCATCGTCGCGCCCTTGGTCTTAATGCCTTTTTGCTCGGGCATCAGGTGAATGACCGGGTGCGGACTCTTGGTGTCAAACTCGGTGCTGTTGGCGCCCTTGAGTTTTGCGACGTGGCGGGCGAACTCGATGACCGCGACCTGCATGCCGAGGCAGAGGCCGAAATAGGGAATGCCTTTTTCGCGGACGTATTGCACGGCGCGGATTTTGCCCTCGATGCCGCGACCGCCGAAGCCGCCGGGGACGAGCACGCCGTCGAGCTTCGCCAGCATTTTGGCGGGGTTTTTCTCCACCGCCTCGGCGTCGAGGCGCACGATGGTGACGCCGCAATCGTTGGCGATGCCGCCGTGGGTGAGCGATTCGTAAACGCTTTTGTAGGCGTCCTGCAGTTCGATGTATTTGCCGACGACGCCAATGGTGACGCGGCGTTTGGGTTTTTTGAGTTTGCGGACAATCTCGCGCCAGGCGCCATTTGGGCGTTTGCGGGTTTTCAGGCCCAGGAGGTCGAGCACGATGTCATCGAGCTTTTCCTTCGCCAACATCTCCGGCAGTTCATAAATGGATGAGCCGACGTCCTGCTCCTCGATGACGGCGCGTACGGGTACGTTGCAGAACATCGAAAGTTTTGCGCGGATGTCGTCATCCAGCGGGCGTTCCGTGCGACAGACCAGCACGTCGGGCTGAATGCCGATTTCACGGAGTTTGGCGACGGACTGCTGCGAAGGCTTGGTCTTGAGTTCGCCCGCGGCGGCGAGGAAGGGCAGCAAGGTAACGTGGACAAAAGCGACGTTCTGCTTGCCCACTTCGAGGGCGAACTGGCGCATGGCTTCGATGAAGGGCAGGCCTTCGATGTCGCCGACGGTGCCGCCGATTTCCGTCACCAGCACGTCCACGCCTTTGCCGGCGGATTTGAGGCGTTCCTTGATTTCGTTGGTGACGTGGGGGATGACCTGGACGGTTTTGCCGAGGTAGTCGCCGCGGCGCTCCTTCTGGATCACGGATTCGTAAACCTGGCCGGAGGTCAAATTGTTTTGGCGCGAGAGCGTGCCGGAGGTGAAGCGCTCGTAGTGGCCGAGGTCGAGATCGGTTTCCGCGCCGTCGTCGAGAACGTAGACCTCGCCATGCTGGTAGGGATTCATCGTCCCCGGATCGACATTGAGGTAGGGGTCGAATTTTTGGAGGCGCACCTTCAACCCGCGCTGTTCCAGCAAAGCCCCGAGGGCGGCGGCGGTCAGGCCTTTCCCCAAGGAGGAGACGACGCCGCCGGTGATAAATATATAGCGCACTCTGGGGCAAAGATGATTGCCCGGCGCAATGCGAAGTGCAACTGATTTCTTTTCCAGCGGCGAAAATAGCAGGTCTTTTACAGAGAACTTGCTGTTAATTCTTGTTTTAGCACACAACCGGGCGTATCTTTGAAAATCGGTGAAGGCCGCTGCATGGCCGAAGCCGCGACGCATGTTTGGCCGCAAGCAAAAAGGTTCTACCAATCCCCGCGCCGCCACGAAACCGAAGGAAACGACGGTGTTCGCGCCGCGGCGCTCGCCCATGCGACCGTTTTGGGCCCTGCTCTGCCTGGCGGTGGCGGTGTTCGCCATCCTCGCCAGCGCGAGTTACCGCTCCGGGCAATCGGTTTATCTTGAGCAATGGCTGTCGGACGCGGCGGGCAACCCCAACGCTACGTCGAATAAAATCGTCGGCACGGTCGGAGCGACTTATGCGGCCATTTCGAACCGGCTCGTGGGGGTGGTCGGCATGTTGCTCATCCCGGCGTTCGCCCTGTGGCTGGGGTATTTGTTCCTGTTCCGGCGCAGCCACATGGTGCGCTGGTGGAAGCTCGCACTGATGGCGCTGACGCTGGTGGCGGCATGCGGCCTGGCCGACATGATTTTCGCGTGGTCGCACCATGATTCGACCAATTATCTCCCCCAGGGCTACGGGGGCCAGGTGGGCGCCTATTTATACAGCGGCTTGATGTACCAGCCCCTTGGACGCGCGGGCAGCCTGATCATCCTGAGCATCTTATATGTCGCCGGCCTGCTGCTGATTTTCACCGACGACCCGGGCCAGTCGCTGGAATGGTGGCTGCAGGCATGGATTTCCTGGCGCGAACAGCGCGCCGTGGCGGCCAAGGCCCGCCAAATTACGCTGGCGAAACAAAAGTCCGCCCCGGCCGCGCCAGTGGCCACAGCCCTGGATACCCCCAAGTCGTCCACGGCTACCGCCAAAGAGGAAGCCAAAGGGCTCGGCACCTTCAAGGCGGGAGAGAATTTGACTCTCTTTACCGACGGCGTGCCGGAGAGCCAGACGCTTACATCCGACCAGATTAAAAAACTCGGAAATGGTGACGAACCTCCCGCCGCCAAGCCGCGCCTGCCACGCAAGGAGAAGGAAACGGGACCGAAAATAATCGCGGAGGAAAAAATCGAGAAATCCGCGCCCGCGCATCCGCAAAAAAAGGGTGATTACATTTTCCCGCCGATATCCCTGCTGGCTCCGGCCCAAGCGCGGCAGACGGACAGCAAGGAATTCCACGAAGAACGCGCCGAACAACTGGTGCGCACTTTGGCGGAATTCGGCGTCAAGGTCAGCGCGACGGAAATACAAACCGGGCCAGTCATCACCCGCTACGAAGTCGTGCCGGCGCCCGGCGTGCGCGTGGAAAAAATTGTCAACTTGGACAAAAACCTCGCGCTGGCCCTGCGCGCCGAGGGCGTGCGCATTATCGCGCCCGTGCCGGGCAAGGGCACAGTGGGCATCGAAGTGCCCAACAAGACGCCCGCAAGCGTGTGCCTGCGCGAAATCATCGAGTCGAAGTCCTGGAATGACTCGAACGCCGAAATCCCGATTGTGCTCGGCAAGGATGTCACCGGCAAACCGATGGTCGTGGATTTGACGAAAATGCCGCACGCGCTCATCGCCGGGTCGACGGGCGCGGGCAAGACGGTGTGCATTAACGCCATCATCGCATCACTGCTGTTCAAGATGACCGCGAAGGACCTGCGCTTCATCATGGTGGACCCGAAGATTGTCGAGATGCAGGGCTACGACAGCCTGCCGCACATGCTGGTGCCGGTGGTCACTGATCCGAAGAAGGTTCCGGCGGCGCTGAAATATTTGATCCGGGAAATGGAGCACCGCTACAAGATGTTCGCGCAGGTCGGCGCGCGGAACATCGCGGGGTTCAACGCCAAAATCGTGCCCGACGACGCCACCAAGAAAAAGGCCGAGGAACTCGACGCCGAGCTTTCGCCCGAGGAACGCGCTGCGGCGCGCGACATGGCCGTGCCGCGAGATTCGGACGTCATTGAAATTAAAAAAGAAAAACTGCCCTATATCGTCTGCATTATCGACGAACTGGCCGACCTGATGATGGCGGCGCCGGCGGACATCGAAACGTGCGTGGCGCGGCTGGCGCAACTCGCGCGCGCAGCGGGAATCCATCTTATTCTGGCGACGCAGCGCCCGAGCGTGAACGTCATCACCGGCGTCATCAAGGCCAACCTGCCCTGTCGGATTGCATTCAAGGTGGCCTCGAAGGTGGACTCGCGCACGATTCTCGACCAAGGCGGGGCGGACTCCCTCATCGGACGCGGCGACATGCTCTTTGTGCCGCCCGGCGCGGCGAACCTCGTGCGCGCCCAAGGCGCGTTTGTCTCTGACGAGGAAATAAACTCCATTGTCGAGTTTTTGAAAAAGAACGGCGACCCGGAATACGACGACGAAGTGCAGGCGCAAATCGAGGCGGGCGGCACGGAGGACGGCGAAGGGGGCGGCGAGGCGGGCGAAGAGGAGTGGGACGACAAACTCGTGCCGCAGGCGCTCGATGTGCTGCGCACGACCAAGCGCGCCTCGACCTCGATGCTCCAGCGCCGCCTGAAAATCGGCTACAACCGTGCCGCACGTATCATGGAGCTGCTCGAAGCGGAAGGCATCGTCGGCCCCGAAAACGGTTCGAGCCCGAGGGAGATTTTGAAAGATCTGGACACCCTGTGAGGAGTAAAGCCCTGCTCGCACGCGTCGAATACGATTATAATCTATCCTGCAGCACGCCTTCACCGGCGGGGGTGGCGTGGCTGAAGCGCTCCAAAATTTCGCCGAGGAGGTAGATGGAGCCGGTGACGACGAGGGTATCACCAGGTGAGCCGAGGGCGCACTCGCCGGGGGCGGGAAAAATTTTCTCGACCAGGCCGGGGCGCACCGGGCTACGAAAGGAGGCGGGAATCCATTTGCGCAATTCCTCCACCGAAGTTGCGCGAGGCTGGGCGGGCCGGAGCAAAATAATTTCACGCGCATGTTTCACGGCGACATCGAGCAATGCGCGCGCGCGGTATTCGCCGAGCGCGCCAACAAGGATAATCGGTGCGCGACCGGTCTCCGCGCGCAAGCGGCCAAGGTTTTCGTCGAGGGTCTGCGCGCCTTCGAAGTTGTGCGAGGCGTCGAGGATGAGCGTGCGCCCGTCGGACAAGGGAAACTTTTCCCAACGCGCCGACCATTGCACCTCGGCGAGCGCGGCGGTGCTGGCCTCGGCGGTAACGGGCAGCGTATTTTGCAGCACTTGCGCCGCGAGCGTGGCCGTGGCCGCGTTGACGCGCTGATAGGAACCCGCGAGACGCGTACGCGGATACTTTTCCAAATCGTCGCCAAAAGCCTCGCGCACGCTGTGCAACGGCGCGTTGCGACCTTCGGCGAGGGTGCGAATGGTGTCTTCCGCCTCCTCGGGCAGACGGCCAATCACCACGGGCACGCCGCGCTTGATGATGCCGGCTTTTTCGGCGGCGATTTCCAGCAGCGTTTCGCCCAGGAGTTCCGTGTGGTCGAGGCCAATCGAGGTGATGACGGACAATTGCGGCTGGACGACATTGGTGGCGTCGAGCCGCCCGCCCAGGCCGACCTCGATGAGCGCGAGGTCCACTTTTTTGCGCGCGAAGTGCAAGAATGCCACCGCGGTCATAAATTCAAAAAAAGTCGGATGGTCGTCGGGGTTGCGCTCGCCCTGGGCCTCAACATGGGGCCGCAATTCTTCAACATAGGCGCAAATTTCATCCGGCGTCAGCGGCATGCGGTTGACCTGGACGCGCTCGCCAAGAAAAACCAGGTGCGGCGAAGTGTACATGCCGACGGTGCGGCCCGCGCGCCGGTGCATGGCCTCCAGCATCGCACAGACGGAGCCTTTGCCGTTGGTGCCCGCGACGTGGATGATGGGGTAGGCGCGTTCGGGGTGCTCAAGCCGCGCAGCGAGCAGCCGCATGCGGTCAATGCCGTATATCGGCCCGATTTTTTCCTTGAGGCTGAAAAGGTATTTTTTGGCCGCGGGGTAGTCCATGAAGCAGGGAGCAGGGAAAGGCCAGGAAGGTAGAGGGAGAAGCGGCCCGGTGAAAGCGGGAAAATGCCGAAACGCTGATTTTCAGTAACTTTTGACGAAAAATGCCCAACTAATGTATTGTGGCAATCCTGCCGATTTGCACCCTATAGTTTTTCCTCAAGATGAAAACCCGCATTATTGTGGTCGCCGTCGTCTGCGCCATTGCCGGCCTGGTGGCCTGGTACTTGAATCTGCCGGCACCCGTCGCAAAGCCCGCCGAAGTCAAAACCGCCGAAAAGATTGAGGCGCCGAAGCCCGCGCCGGCGCTGGCCGCGCCTGTTCGGCCCGCGCAGGTGGCACAGCCGGTGGTTGCCGCGGCCACGCCGAAGCCCCCGACCCCACCCCAGCCCGTGGACGAAATTTTTGTGGCTGAACCGAAAGCCGATTTGAAAGTGTGCGTTTCCACGATGGTTCATTTTCTCGAAACGCAGGATATCGTCGGCCTGGTCAAGACGGCCATGCCTCCGGATGAGATAAACAAAATGATCCAATCGGGCCAGGCCAGTTCGGTGGAGGATGTCGCCGCCCATTACCAACAGATGCCCGACGTCTCCACCAAAATGAGCCAACTGCTGCAAGCCCTGCAAAGCGTCCAGGGACAGGAACCGGAAATGAGCGCCGACGGCAAACATGCGACCTACAAAGTTGATCCTTCCGTCCTTCCGGCC
>Ga0206855_10065_pt1 | contig 33052 bp, 26 predicted proteins | sample Alteio_BWOrgCont_51_FD_152637 | JGI IMG/M metagenome (GOLD analysis project Ga0206855, IMG submission 152637) | Enriched cells from forest soil in Barre Woods Harvard Forest LTER site, Petersham, Massachusetts, United States -... | ecosystem: Environmental > Terrestrial > Soil > Temperate forest >...
CTCAAACTGGTTCATTACCACCGGGTCGCGCTGGACAGGCACCAATCCGTTTCCCGCAGGGTTCCGCTCTCATCGCATGACAACGAGCTGCGCTGTAATTTCCAGAAAAACGAAGAAAAACGTCGTCTGCCGGTCGCCGTGGTGGCCGTTCCCACGGCGGATGTTTTCGCTTTCAACGTTTCCTGGTTTAATTCCGGTGCTTCAGTTGTTTCACCCCCCGCTTTATCCCTCACGAAAACCGTCGTCCTCCGCATCTGATTCAAACCTCACAATCGAGTTTTTCAGCCTGGGAAATGACCATGATTTCATAGCGTCATTGATTCCCGGCTTGATATTTCCAATAACTCAAACGGAGGTTTGACATGAAATTGATCAATATAGTTTTAACACTAGCGGTTCTTCTTTTTTCGGGCATGACATGGGCATCGGCGGATGACAGCGCTTTGGAGGGGTATCACGGCACAGGCTGGGGTACTTCTTTAAATGAGTTCAAGGCGTCGCAAAAGTCTTTCGCGGCCAGTTCGGTGGAACGGGCGGAAGCGAAGGCTGTCGACTATTTGATGATGAATTTTCACGAAGTGGACATGGACGACGCGTCCCGGCCCGCTAAGTTCGTGGTTCAGAGAATAGGCGGCGACAACGCCGATTACGTGTTTTACGACGGCAAGTACCAGTTGGCTGCCGTACCTATCGCGGCGGAAAACATCGGCGCGATGAAAAAGGCCGTCGAAGCCAAGTACACGAAAAAGGACTCGAAGACCTATTCGGCCTACTGGAATTTCACCGGCGCGACGGGCTGGCAGATGATGGAGTTTGACTACCAGCAGTACGCCAAAACCCCGGGAACCCGGGTTTATCTGGTGACCGCCTCTTCCTATTACGAGGACCAGGGCGCCATTGATGAAGAGGGTGACGGCGGCGTGGTGGTTCACGGCGCGGGCCCGAAGACCGATGAGGGGGCGTTTTTGATCTATGTTTCGGACGATTATTTCCAAAACACCGACAACGCCTGGGTGGATTATCAATCCAACCTCAAGAACAAGCCGGAGATGGAGAAAGAAGCGAAGGAAAACCGGTTGCAACACGATTTAAGCAGCATCGAATAACAGATGGGTGAAAAAGTCGAAGATCGACTTTTTCATATTTTCGATCGAGCCGCGAAATCATTTTTGAGCGGCTCGATCTAACCAGTGGCTGTTGACGGTGTGATGAAAGGCAATATTTTTATCACACCGTTAATTTCACTTTTTAAAGCTTTGAGGGGATTGAGGCCGAAATGAGAACCACTAAGAACCCAATCTATCGCGCCAAAGCCGAGGAACGGCCCGCCATGGGTCGTTTACGCGGCGTCGCGCGGTTGACGCTGGCGCTTTTGGTGATTTTTGTTTCGGCCCAGTCTTCTTTCTCTTCCAGGATCCGCTGGGCGAATTCTTCCTCATCGACGGTCTCTTTTGAAAAACGGCGCACACTTTATCCGCGACAAACCACGAATAGTCGTTCTTTTCGTCGATCGAGACGAAAGACGTTCTTAAAAGATGGGTTGTCGCGGATAAAGTGTGCGCCGAGGTCTGGCCGGTGGTTTCAGTCAAGGCCGGAACGCATTTGACGACTTTCGATTCGGAAGACCCTCCCGACAGTTTCCTGGTTTTACCCCTCCGCATTTAAATACTCATTCTCATCGTTTTGAATCCCCGTTCGGGTATCCGCTCGAAGGGGATTTTGACTTGGAACCGTTGTTTTAACAACTTTCCTGAGAACCGAGGGTGGAGAAATGAAGATCAAAAAACTAAAGACCGGGACATTACAAAAAGTTTTACGCGTGGGCATGGTCCAACTGGCCATGCGCCGGCCCATCACCATGGTGGTGTTGTGTCTGGCCATCGCGCTGGGAGCCGTCGCCTACCTGACCCACATGCAGTTCGACATTTTTCCCGATCTGGGGACGCCCCAGATTTTCGTGGTGGAACCCTATGGAGGGCTGAGTCCCTCCCAGGTGGAAAGTTTCCTGACCTATAACTTTGAGAGCCAGTTTTTCTACGTCAACGGCATCGAGCATATCGAGTCCAAAAGCATCGCCCAGACCTCGGTGATCAAGCTGGTGTTTTATCCCGGCACCAATATGGCCAGCGCCATGGCGGAGGTGGTGGCTTATTCCAGCCGGGCGCTCAAGAACATGCCTTCGGGCACGCTGCCGCCCCTCATCCTGCGTTTTGACAGCGGCAGTCTGCCCGTCGGCGATCTGGTTTTCTCCAGTCCCGGCCGAAGCCTGGGCGAGATCGAGGACTACGCGCTGAATTATGTAAGGCCCTTACTGGCCACTTTGCCCGGCATTTTGGCGCCCAATCCTTTCGGCTCTTCTCCCCGGACCATCGTGATCAACGTAGACCCGAAAAAACTCAGCCGTTTCAACCTCTCGCCGGAAGACGTGGCGGTGGCCCTGGCCAAGTCCAACGAGATTGTGCCGGCGGGGAATTTGAATATCGGCGGCCAGTATCCCCTAGTCCCGATGAATTCCATCGTGGAAAAAATCGACGAACTGCTCAAGGTTCCCATCCGGCTAGGCACTTATCCCACGGTCTTTCTCAAGGACATTGGCACCGTGCAGGATTCCACGGACATCCAGGTCGGCTACGCCCTTCTCAACGGCCGCCGCACCATTTATCTGCCGGTCACCAAACACTCGGACGCCTCCACCCTCACGGTGGTGAACGAGGTGAAAAATAACATTCCGCTGTTTAAAAGCGTTTTGCCCAATGATATCGACGTAAGCTACGAGTTCGACCAGTCGGGTTACGTGAAGGATTCCATCAGCTCTCTGGCTTTCGAGGGTATCGTGGGGGCCCTTTTGACGGGTCTGATGGTCCTGCTTTTTCTCAACGACTGGAAAAGTTCCCTCATCGTAGTCATCAATATTCCCTTGGCCATCATGGGCGCCATCATCAGTTTGAAACTGACGGGCCAGACCATCAACATCATGACCCTGGGCGGGCTGGCCCTGGCTATCGGCATCCTGGTGGACGAGAGCACCATCACCATCGAGAACATCCATGTGCGGCTGGAAAAGGGCGAGTCCATGGCGACCGCCGCTATCAACGGCGCCAGCGAGATTTTCGACCCCGCTCTCCTGACCATGTTCTGCATTCTGGCGGTCTTTATCCCGGCCTTCTTTATGGAAGGCATGGCCAAGGCGCTTTTCGTGCCCCTCACTCTGGCGGTGGGCTTTTCCATCATCTGGGCGTTTTTTCTTTCCATGACCATCGTGCCGGTCTTGGCCACCTGGCTCATTAAGGGCCATTCCGGCCTGCATCCATCCATCAAGAAAAAAACAAAGGAACCCTTCATCGAAAAGCTCCGGCGGAGCCACGGCAGGGCGCTGAGTTTTATTTATGAATGGCGGATTATTTTTCTAGCTCTATACGCGGTGACGGCCATGGCGGTGATCGGGGTTTTGGGAACCTTGATCGGCCGTGAAATTTTCCCTCAAGTGGAGAGCCATGACATGGAAGTCCGCGTCCGGGCCGCCACCGGCACTTCCATCGATGAAACCGAAAAGGTTCTTTTAAAAATCATCGACCTCATCAAACAAACCGCCGGGCCGGACAACGTCACCACCACTTTAGGTTATGTGGGCACCCAGCCCACCCAGTACGCCATCAATTCCATTTTCCTCTGGTCCTCCGGGCCGCAGGAAGCCACCTTGCAGGTGGAACTGAATAAAAAAATGAAACTTCCCACCGCGGAGCTCAAGGAAAAGCTCCGGGCTGTCTTTAAAGACCAACTGCCCGGCGTGGATATCACCTTTGAGGCCAGCGGTATGGTGGACAAGGTGATGAGCGCGGGTTCGCCCACGCCTCTTGAAATCGCCATCAACGGCCATGATCTGGACGCCGACCGGAAGGTGGCCCAACAGGTCAAGGACGCTCTGCGGGCTATACCGGGTTTGCGGGATCTACAGTTCGGCCAGCCTTTTGACTATCCCAGCATCAATGTCAATGTGGACCGGGAGAAGGCGGGCATCCGGGGAGCGCAGATCGCCGACGTGGGCCGGTCGCTCATTCCGGTCACTTCTTCCAGCCGGTTTTCGCTTCTGAACTTCTGGGAAGACACCCACAGCGGCATCAATTACCAGGTTCAGGTGCAGGTGCCGCCCACCCTGGTGACGAGCGTGGATGAACTGAAAAAAGTCCCCGTGTCCCTCAACGGGGGATCGCTGCCCCTGGATTATTTCGCCACCATTCAGACCGGCACCCAGGTGGCGGAATACGACCGCTACAACATGCTGCGCATGGCGACTGTCACCGGAAATCTTTCGGGGCTGGACCTGGGGCACGCCTCGGATTTAATCCGCAAAGCCCTCGCGCCCATCCGGGCTTCTCTGCCGCGCGGGGTGCAGATGAGGGTGAGGGGCCAGACCGCCACTCTGGACAACATGGTCAAGGGTTTGACCGCTGGGTTGGGTTTGGCGGTAGTGGTGATCCTGCTGCTTCTGGCGGGAAGTTTTGAGTCCTTTCCCATCGCGCTCATTGTCATTTCCAACGTGCCGGCGGTTTTGTCCGGCGCGCTTATCGCCCTTTATTTCACCGGTTCGACTTTGAATATCGAATCCTTCATGGGCTCCATCATGGCGGTCGGGGTGTCGGTCTCCAATTCCATCCTGCTGGTGACCTTCGCGGACCTCACGCGGCGCTCGGGCCAAGAGTCCTGGCAGGCGGCCATTTACGGCGCTCAAAGCCGTTTGAGGCCGGTCTTGATGACGGCCATCGCGATGATTGTGGGCATGCTGCCCATGGCTTTGGGGCTCAGTGAAAGCGGGGAACAGACGGCGCCTTTGGCCCGGGCGGTCATCGGCGGGTTGACCGGTTCGACGATCACCACCCTCCTCATCATGCCGGTGGTTTACGCCATGGTTCACCGGGGCAAGCCGAACACCACCGCTTCGCTGGACCCATTAGATCCCCACAGCGCTTTTTACGAGGAGAAGAGCCATGAATAAAACTTTACGCCAATGGATTAGTTTTTTGATTTTGATCAGCGTGCCGGTCATCAGCCGCGCCCAAACCTCCGAGCTGGGTCTTCAGCAGGCTTTGCGGCTGGCCGAAGAGGCCAGTCCGTCCCTGAAGGCGGCGGAGGCGAGGGAAAAAGAAGCGAGGGAAGATTCTACTGTCGCGGAAGCGGGATTTTTTCCCACGCTGGACCTGGCCGCGATGGATAGCGACTATTCCAATTCTTCTTCCGGGGCTAATGGATTTTCGGGTTTGCTCACGTCTCTTTACCGCACCGGGCCCGCGGTAGGTGCCTTTTCCAAATGGGATTTGATCGATATTTCCCAATGGCATGACGTGGACGCGGCCCATTTCGCCGATGACGCCGCCAGGGAAGCGGTCCGGTTTAAAAAAGCTGAAGTAGACCAGCAGGCCCTGAGTGTTTATCTCGACGCGGCGCGCTACCAAGGCGAGGCCGACGCCTGGCAAAAGATGGTGACTGAGCTGGCGAGCATCCAGCGAACGGTGGCCCGCTTTGTGCGCAACGGCCAGTACTCGGAAGTGGAAAAAATTCTTATCGACGATCAGATGAAAAATGCCGGTCTGGAAGTGTCGGACTTTAACCAGAAATACCAAACCGCGCTCGTCCGTCTGGGGCTTTTTACCGGGATGGACCCGCAAAAAATTGTCTGTCAGACCCCGGAGGAACTTCCCGAATCCCTGAGTGGTCTGGAGGGGAACGGGGAAAGCCCCCTGATTTCACAGGCGGACTACGCGCGCCAGGCGGCGTCCGAAACGGTGGGCAAATATTCGGCTGAAAACCTGCCCAAGCTGGAAGTGGACGCCAGCGCCGGATATCTGGGCGACGACAAACTGCCGGATTCACAGGACTATTCGGTTTTCGTGGGCATCCGGATTCCGATCTTCGAGGGTTTCCGCATCGATGCCGAGGAAAAAAAGGCGAAGGCCGAAGCGGAGGCTAAGACCGACGAACTGGCGTCCGCCCGGCTGACCCTGGCCGATTTGAACGCCCAGTACGACCAACAGATTGCCACAGCCCGGGAGGATCTGGCGACCCTCGTTCCTGAACAGGACTCGGCCAAACAGGGCGTGAAGATCGCTCGGCAAAGGTACCTCGGATTTCTCAGCCCCCTGGCCGATCTTCAGCAGGCCCTGAAGGACATGGTGGGCGTGGACGCCCAAATCGCGGAAGTAAAGACCAACCTGCTTTTGGCCCTGGGGTCAAAGGCTTTTTTGAACGGCAAAACGCTGCCGCCGGAGCGTTAACCATGAAAACCCAACTCTTTAATTTCAGTAACCTTGCCCGGTTTCCAACGCTACTAAGCCTTGGGAACCCGCCGGCAGGGAGATCTTTTTTAAACCGGGGGTTCTGTCCCTCATATTTTTTTAATCAACCGAATCAACCGCGCGGAGGGAAGTCATGAGGCCCAATGGAAGTCCGGAATTGCTGGAAGAACGCCGCAAAAAAGCCATCGAGCTTTTGGAATCCAATTTAAAACCGGTGGAGGTGGCCCGGCTGCTGGGAGTGGACCGGCGCAGTGTGCGCCGATGGAAGTCCGCCTATCTCAAAAACGGGAAAGAAGCCCTGAAACGGCGCCCCACACCGGGCCGCACACCGAAACTGACCAACCAGCTCAAGGCTAAAATTTCGAGGATGCTGGAAAAAGGCCCGGCCAAATACGGCTTCAAGGAAGGCACATGGACCTATTCGCGCGTCGCCAAGGCTATCAAAAAAGAATGCGGCGTCAAATATCATTTGAACTATATGGGGCCTCTGCTTAGGTCCATGGGGTGGAATCTAGGGCGTCTGAAGGCGGTGGGGCACCGGCAAAAACCAGACAAAAGATTTGACCGGTATCTGAAACGAGACGGTAATGAAATGAATGAAGCCCGGGGAGTTTATCCGGGTTTTGCCAGGCCGGTTCCTATTCCGGACCGGCTCGAGGCATTAATCGCCAAAATGTCTTCGACAAGACAGATTTAATTTAAATAAAGTCCGGGAGTGGGGACATTGACTATCTGAAATGCCGAAAAAGAATTGAAGAAGTCCCCCGCTTGTGCCGGGTTCTTTTCTTCTTTTTCAGCTTGTTTCCGCTGTTTTGGAAATTAAATAAAAGTAATGTCCTAAAGTCAGTTTACGAATATGTAATTTTGGAAGGCTGTTTTACGACTCAATTTTGATTGAAAAATATGATGCTTTTAACCAACACGTTACAACTCAGTAACAGAGTCCCTTCGAATCCTGCCTAGAATCCCCCTCGTTTTATAACTGTTTTCCTTCTTTTCGAAGGGGGCGGCTCCGGACCGGGTTTTCCTTAAGAATCCGGTCCGGAAAAAAATAATAAGGAGATGCTATGAAGAAGCTATGGCTTTTGTTTTTGGCATTGGCGTTGGCAGTCCTGAACATGCCGGCGTTGGCTCAAGAAACGACGTCGGCTGATTCGATGGAAGATATGAACGCCGCAATTGGGAATCTTACGTCCAAGGTAAACGCTTTGGCGGCGAAGGGACCCGCGGTTGAGTTTCATGGTTTTGTGCAATCGGATATTATTAACGACAGCACTGAATCGTTTAATGAAACGGTTGGTGATGGAAAAGTTCAAGTCGGTGGCGTGCCGGCGGGATCGAACGGATGGACCCAGTTCTCCCTCCGCAACTCGCGTATCGATTTGTTAGCCAAAGACAGCACCGCTGATTGGAATTTTAAAGGCTATATCGAAACCGACTTTTTGGGTTCGAGCAACGGTGTTACGGTTGGCGGCAACGAATACAAATTCTACACTCAGCCTACCCTTCGTCTGCGCCATGCTTATGTGGAAGGCGATACGAATGACGGCTGGCAGATTTTGGCCGGTCAATATTGGACTTTGTTCGGCTGGAACATGGACTATGTTTTGAATACTGTGGCGGAAGCGCCGGTCATGGGTACCTTGTACGAACGTATTCCCCAATTGCGCTTTCAAAAGACCTTAGGCGACGCGAATGGCGCGCAGGTTCAAATCGCGGCCAGCGCGGAAAAGCCGGACCAGGATATTTCCCAAATGCCGACATTGGATTTGGGTATCCGTTTCCTGATGAACGATATCAAAGGCCGTTTCTGCTCCGCTACTGGCGCGGGCAAGCTGATGCCGTTAAGCATTGGTCTTTCCGAAAGAAACGCGGATTATTATTGGAACGCCAACGGCGGCAGCACTCTGAATCAGAATATCTGGGCCAGCGCGGTCGCGGCTGATGTCTTGTTGCCGGTTATGCCGGCCTCTGAAGGCAAAGACGATCCGAGCATCGTGATTTCGGGTGAATATACCTATGGCGCGGGCGATACCCTGCCCTTTAACGGCGGTGGTTTCGGCGGCGTAGCCGCTATCGGCAGCTACGGCAACGGCGCTCCCAACTATGGAGCTTCGGGCGGCGTGGGAACTGAATTAGACGGTGGTGAAGCCGGCGTGGTTAACGGCGGTCTGACACCGATCCTGCTCGAAAGCTATAACGGCCAGATCCAGATCTTCCTGCCCCCGAGCATTGGAACGATCGTGACCGCCGGTTACGGCGAAGTTTTCGCCATCAATGATGTGACGCTTGGCGGAACTTATGATGACGACAGCAATATTTTCGTCAACGCAATGCAGGACCTTAACAAGGAAGTCCGTGTTGGTCTGGAATATTCGCAGTATTGGACGCATTACACCACTGCCACGAATAACAATCCGACCGACCAGCGCCTGCAATTGTCCACCTGGTACCGTTTCTAAGAGCTGTTTAGTTTAGGAAATTGAAGTAATCCTTGGGGGCCGCCCGATAGTCAGGGAATCGGGTTGGCCCCTTTTCCTTATGTTTGTGAGTTTATCAACAACGCTTTAACAAGTTTAATTGTTTAGAATTCTCTTGCTGAAGATGGATTTAAAAAATGAGAAGCATTAATGGAGTCGAAATGAAAAAATTTAAGGCAATGATGGCAGGAGCCTTGGTGAGCGCCGCTTTACTGGGTACTTCCATGGCGCAAGCGGCCGCTTTGAACGCGGCGGGGGCGACTTTTCCGTATCCCATCTATTCAAAGTGGTTTTATGAATACAACAAAGCGACCGGAGTTCAAATCAACTACCAGTCGATCGGTTCGGGCGGCGGAATTCAACAGCTGACCAACGGCACGGTTGATTTCGCGGCTTCTGACGCTTACTTGACGGATGACCAGGCAGCGAAGATCGCGGGAGGCGTGTTTCATTTCCCAACGGTAGCCGGCGCGGTAGCGGTTGCTTTTAACGTTCCGGATGTCACTGATTTAAATTTAACCTCCAAAGTTTTGGTCGATATTTTCATGGGAAAAATTACCAATTGGAAAGACCCGGCGATCGCGGCTTTGAATCCGGACGCTACTTTGCCGGACTTGGCTATTTCAGTCGCTCATCGCTCCGATGGAAGCGGAACGACCAACATTTTCACCAACTATCTGACGAAAGTCAGCACGGATTGGGCCGCCGCGGCGGGTTATGGAACGGCTGTCAAGTGGCCGGTCGGTAATGGCGGAAAAGGAAACGAAGGAGTGGCAGGATTGCTTTCACAGATCCCGGGAACTATCGGCTATGTAGAATTGGCCTACGCGGTTCAGAACAAGTTGACCTACGCGAAAATTAAAAACAAGGCGGGAGAGTTTGTCTCTCCTACCCTGGAATCTACCACTGCGGCTGCTGACGGAGCTTTGCGCCGGATGCCGGATGATTTCCGTATGTACATCACTAACGCCGGTGGCGAGCAGTCCTATCCCATCTGCGGTTTTACCTGGTTACTGATTCCGAAGACCTTCAAAGATCCAGCCATTGGAAAGACCGTGACGGATTTCCTGAAATGGTATTTGGCCACGGGCGAAGCGGAAGCGGCGAGCTTATACTACGCTCCATTGCCGGAGTCTTTGGTTACCAAAGTTCAGGCTCAGATTGATCAAGTGAAGTTCTAATCACGATCTAATAAAAATTGTCCTGAGAATATTTAAAGGCCTTCGCGTTGAGCGAGGGCCTTTTTTTTTACCGCTAGAGCAGATGGGATAGTTGTTTCCGCAAACGGGACCGCATTGAAAGGAGGAAAAGCGTACGATAGTGGTTAGGAATGACTCTCAGGGGCTCAGGATGGACGATAAAGTGGAATTCGTTTTGCGGGAGGAACGGAAAGCCATCAGGCAGCGGTTTCCCGGCTGCTGGGCACGTCGGATAATCTGGATGAAATCAACAGTTACAATTTAACCGGCGGGGGGGAACTGAGTTTTGTCCCCTGGGACTTTTACGGCCGCGGGGAACAAGGAATATTCCGCGACGTACCAGTATCAGAACGTGACCCACACCGTTCAAACCCAGCTCAAGCAAACGGAGCGGATTCCCTCGGTGACCTTTAGTTCTGAATTGCCCTGCTTTACCGATTTTACCTTAACCCTGGATTTTCAGGTGGGTGAGGAGGATTTGCCCAAGGGGGGTTGTTTACAGCTCTGTAGAAGGGAAGACGGTTAAATTCGGTACGGCCACGACCGAAGGATTTACGGGTTATATCTTCGAACTTGTTTATAATTTATACCCCAGCGGGAATTAAATTTTTTAATACTTGAGGAATCCTTTTCATGTTTATTACCTTTTCGGACACCCCCGCTTCTAAAAAAATCCGCTGGGCCAATACTTTCACAATTTTATTGAGCCTATTGGTTTTGGCGGCATCGCCCGCCAGGGCCTCTGAAACCCGGGTCGATTCCATGGGCGGGCAGACCTCCACGATTGACGACGAAACCAACAACCTTGACCTTTTTCTGGACGGCAATCCGGCGGGGCTGGTTCTGCTTCAAACCCAGGACCGTTTTGACATCAGCGGCCAATGGGGTTATTCCAATTCACAGCCTTCCGGGCCGGGTTCGGTGGAGCAAAGTTTCAGCACTATCGCGCGGTTATCCGATGACAGCATTATTCACTACGGCGGGTTGATGATTTTCAGCCATCCCTGGGCTTTGCAGGTGGACAGCGACGTGCTGAGCAACCAAAACCTGCTGGCTGCCAACTATTCCTTGGAACCCGAAAATACCCAGCAATACCGCCAGCTGATTCGCGCGGCCTTTGACGCCGGAATTTTTGCCTTTGGTTTGGAGTTCAGCAATGTTGAGAACGACCAGACTTTTAACGCGGGTCTTTATAACTCCGCCGTAACCGTTCAGTCCGGCGCGAGCGGTGAAAACCAAACGCGGGTCAGGATCGGGGTGATTACGACTTTCCCGGATGATTTGGACGATGACGATCCCCGCTGGCAGACGGGTTTTGTGTTTGAAACCTATCTGGGGCAGGTGGAAGAGACTTTGAACAACAATGTCTTTTACACGTCGCTGTTTACGCTTCAGCAAAACACCGCGACGACAAATTACTATTATTTCGGCCCCGAACTGCACTATGAAATACCCGGCACCCTGATTGTGCGGTTTTCCTCTTTCATGACGAATTATGACACCAGTTTTTTGCAAACCGTTTCGCAGACGAACGCCCAATTCGCCGCTTCACCAACCTCCCACATTTCCCAATATCAAACGATGACCAACACGGGGGTTTTTCACCTGACGCTTCCGACTTCCGCCACCGAAAATTTCAAATTGGGCGGGAGTTTCACCGCGATATTAACCAATAACGACTTTATCGGGACGGGCAGCGCGGAAGATGTTTATTTCAACGCCGATCACCAGCAGTTGAACGGCATTCTGGGCGCGGGTTTTGAGTCGTTGAACCATTATTTCTGGGGCCTTCAATTACGAACCCAAAACTATATTCAGGACAACCAGGCCGCCATTACGACCACCCCCACGTTGACCACGACCGATTACGATCTTTACCAGGTGGCTTTGGGAGGGGAAAAATGGCTGACGCCCCACTTTGCCCTGCGGGCCAGCCTGATTGGGGAAATGGATATTTACAGCCAGTCCATCACCGCCAATGTTTTAAATACTTCGGGAACCGTAGGGTTTGGATTGAAAGATAAAGGCTTTAATTTGGATACCAAATTTCTTTTGGGAAAAGAGGTCGATTTTAACAACTCGGCCGAAAGCGCGCTTTTATTAGACGCTGAAATTTCCGGGACTTTTTTCCTGTGAAGGGGATTTTCATGTTTGAAAAGAAATGGCTTTTCATCGCCCTGGCCCTGTGGGGAATGACGGCGGGGGTGAGGGCTGACGACCTGAATGATTCCGAAACTCCCACGGTGGAACCGGCTTTGTCGGCGACACCCGGGGCCTCTTTGACTGCCGCGCCCACGCCGGCCCCGGCAGACAAACATACCAGAGTCAAAAACAAGATGGGTTTCAAAAACGCAAACGTGGATGACGACGATAGTGATGAGGCGGAGACGTTTGAACCCAATTGGACCGGCACTGTGGGATTTACCTATACCAATCAACCCAGCCAGGCGGGGCAGGGGCAGATTACGGAACAGGTACTTTTGACCGGGGATTATTATTTGACCGAAAGCGGGCACTACATTTCTCTGGCGGTCGGCGGGGGCCAGCAGCAGCTGGAAGGGGTTCCGACCAGCATGGGAACCTTTACGGCGGGAGGCGGTCTGGGGTTTGGGTTTTTCCAGCCGTCGCTGGAAACTGAAATTCAGCAGGGAGTCCAGGCGCTGATTTCGGTCACATCCACACTGACCCTGGACTTCCAGTTGTGGAAGCCGTTCGGAGTGGAACTGACCTTCGCGGGAGGGACGGAAAGCCATCAGGCAGCGGTTTCCCAACTGCTGGGCACGTCGGATAATCTGGATGAAATCGACAGTTACAATTTAACCGGCGGGGTGGAACTGAGTTTTGTGCCCTGGGACTTTTGGACGATTACGGCTACGGGGAACAAGGAATATTCCACGACGTACCAGTATCAGAATGTGACCCACACCGTTCAAACCCAGCTCAATCAAACGGAGCGGATTCCCTCGGTGACCTTCGGTTCCGAATTGACCTGCTTTACCGATTTTACCTTAACCCTGGATTTTCAGGTGGGTGAGGAGGATTTGCCCAAGGGGATTGTTTACAGCCCGGTAGAAGGGAAGACGGTTAAATTCGGTACGGCCACGACCGAAGGATTTACGGGTTATACCTTCGAACTTGCTTATAATTTGTAACCCAGCAGGAATCAAATTTTTTAATACTTGAGGAATCCTTTTCATGTTTATTACTTTTTCGGACGACACCCCCGCTTCTAAAAGAATCCCCTGGGCCAATACCTTCATGATCATCGTGAACGTGGTGATAGCCTATTTGACCGTCGGCCACGCGGATTTTATGGATGTGTTGAACCGTTTTGGGTTTATCCCGGCCCGGCATCTGAGCTGGACGGTTTTTACCGGTTTATTCCTTCACAGCAGTTGGACCCAGTTGGTGGCCAATATGTCGTTTCTTTTCTTTTTCGGCAAGGGCGTGGAAAACGAATGGGGAATGAAGCGTTATTTCATCACTTATTTCTTCTGCGGCTGGGCTGGGGAAGCGGCGCATCTTTACTTTCACCCGGCCAGTACGCTGGCGCTGATTGGGGCTTCGCGGGTGGTGACGGGCATGGGCGTGGTTTATCTTTTGCATTACCCCTGGGGCAAGATGAAATGGATTTTTTCTTTCTTCGGTGTGCCCTTGCTGGAAATACCTTCCCGAACCCTTTTGGTGATGGGGCTTTGGGCGGCGGTGCAGGCGGCGCTGGCTTTTATCCCCTGGAGCGAACTGCCCAAGATGATGCCGTTTCTCGGAAGGTTTAGCGGAACTGTTTTTACCATTCACCCCACGGCGGGAACGGCCTGGGACGCCCATTTGGGCGCGGTTGTGGTGGGGCTGGTTTTGTTTGTCTGTTACACCGGTATCCAGGGGAAGAAGAAAAAGAAAAGGTGAGTTTTAGGACCAGAGACCTGATCCGGACCTTCTTATTTGGAACTTTTGATTTGATCCTCGGCGTCCTGGAAAGCCTTGAGCAGGTCTTCCAGTTGTTCATTGCCTTCCGCGCCTGAATTTTTTAAGAGTTTTATTTGCTCCACCGCGCCCTGAAGATAAGCTTCACCCATATATTCACGCGCTTCGGGAAAGTCCGGGCGGATTTTGAGGGCCTTCCAATAGTTTTCAAGGGCGTCGTCTAGGTCGCCGCTTTTTCGCTGGGCATGGGCTAATTCGTTGAGGGCGTCGGCATTGTTGGGGTCGGATTGAAGAGCCAGCTGAAAATAATCGATCGCCTTTTTGAAATCATTGTCTTTGCTGGCGGCCAGGCCCTGGTCATACAAAGAAGCCACCGGCGCGGTTGCGCCGCTGTTGTCGTTGGTGCTATCGATGTCGTTACTGCCGCCATTGTTGGTTTGCATCTGCTGGGTGCTGGTACCGGAGGTGTGAGCGGTTACCGTCCAACCGGCATAAAAGACCGTCAAAAAAGAAAATACCATCGCGCTGAATTTCATAATTGAAACCTTTCCAATTGAATTAAAAACCGAAGACCGGATCCCTGCTTACCCGCGGTCCTGCGGCCGAGGGTAAGGAAAGGGACCGTTGAGCGGGGGTGTTGAAAACTAATTCACCACCACCGAGCCAACCATTCCAAAACCACCGGAGCAGACACCATAGGTGGTTGTGCCGCAACCCGAATGGCCCGAATCGCCGCAATGATAGTAATAAGTTCCGGCGGTCGGAAACGCGATGGTCGCGGGAAAACTGGCGGTATTAGTCCCGGTGGAACCGGAGGTGCCGGTGAAACCATCCAACGTCACCGTATGGCCATTTAAAGAAGAATCCCAAACAACCGATTGCCCATGATTGATCGTAACCTGGCTGGGACTGAAAAAATAATTGCCGCCGCTGACGGTCGCGCCAATACCCGAATTGGTGGTATTCGGCGTGGGTGTGGCGGTCGGACTGGAATTAGAAGTACTGCTGGTTGGATTATTCGAACAGGCCACCGCCAGCCAAACCACTGAGCTCAAAATCAATCCCAGCCATAGTATTTTTTTCATTGTCATCCCCTTGAGATAGTTAGATGCATATGCACTATTGTATATACACATAAAAAAATAAAATCGTCAAGACGGGCCAGGCTTTTTTCCGTGTTAAATTTAAGGAAATTGGGGAATCAAGCTGAAGGTGGGCGGTCAAGAAATGGCCGGGGACCGGCGGCGCGAAGGCCGGACAAATATTTTTAAAACTTGATTGACATTAAAAAAAGTTAGTCGTATAGTTTTTCCCGTAGCAAACGCGGGCTTTAAGTTCCAACTTGCCCCGGCGTGATTCTCGAAAGAGAACGAACAGGGTGCTAAAGCGGTAAATGAGTTAGAGAATTCCTCCAACCCGGACCGCTGATAAGCGGCCCGGGTTTTTTGTTTCTACAGGCTTTTACAGGGTGTTTGTTTCACCCTGTGGCGCAAAAAACCCTTATTTTACAACGCTTTTACAACGGTGTGGCTTTAATTGGAGAAGGAACTGTTTTAGGTTCTTTCCACAGTCTCTGAAAAGAGACTGACCAACTTGCCCCGACCGGTTTCTTCCGGCCATCACGGAAGAAAGAACTGGGGGCTAAAGCGGCGCAAGAGATTTCCAACATTCGGAAACCCGAGCCGCCCGAAAAGCGGTCTCGGGTTTTTTATTTTATGGACCGCGCATTTAAAAAATAGGAGGCAGTTATGTCACTCAGACTAGGCGATTTAGCGCCGGACTTTACGCAGGAATCCAGTGAGGGACCGATTCATTTTCACGAATGGGCCGGAAAAAATTGGGTGGTTTTGTTTTCGCACCCGGCGGATTTTACGCCGGTTTGCACCACCGAGTTGGGCTACACGGCGAAATCAAAAGATGAATGGGCGAAGCGGGGCGTGAAGGTCATTGCCCTGTCCGTCGACACGGTGGAAAACCACAAGGGCTGGATACCGGATATCAACGAAACCCAGCACACGACGGTGAATTTTCCCATCCTGGCCGACGCGGACCACAAGGTTTCGCTGTTGTATGACCTGATCCATCCGAATTCTTTGGCGAACGCCACGGTGCGGTCGGTGTTCATCATCGACCCTGACAAGAAAATCCGGGCTACGATCACTTACCCGGCCTCCACGGGCCGCAATTTCGACGAGATCCTGCGGGTGATCGATTCCCTGCAATTGACGGACAACTACAAGGTGGCCACCCCGGTGAATTGGAAGCATGGAGAAGATGTGGTGATTGTGCCGGCTTTGAAGGATGAAGCCGAATTGAAGCAGCGTTTCCCGAAGGGTTACAAGGTGGTGAAACCTTACCTTCGGTTGACGGAACAGCCGAACAAGAAGTAATCATCCATTACTGAAAGAAAGGCTGAATGCAGTTTAGACAATCAAACGGTGGGATTTAACGACCAACTTGCCCCCGCCGTTGTACGGATTCTCAATAAATTTTGAGATCAGTACTGAAGAGGGGCTAAAGCGGTGTTGTGATTATAAAAAATAATCCCGGCCCGCTGTGAAGCGGGGTCCGGGATTTTTTGTTTCTAGACCCCAGCGGTATTTCGGCCGCCTAAAAAATCGAAAAATTTAAAAAAAGGGGTTTGGAAATGAAAAGATTATTGATTTGGCTGCTGGCGGCAGCGGCGTTTTTGAGTTTGCTGGGGATTAAAGTCTGGGCGGATGACGAGCCGGCGCAGGACCCAGGTTACAGCGATACGCCGGCGGCGGTATCGGTGGCGGATATTGAGGCGCTGAATAACCGGATTAACGCTTTGGAGAAGGCGAACCAATCCAATGTGAAGGTCGACGCCTTGATCCAGTTCTGGTATACGCAGGACAGCTACGCTTCCACTATCGGTTCGAACGATTACGCGAACTTCAAAAATCAATGGAGCGCTTTTTCGTTCCGAAGGGGCGAAATTTCCCTGAGCTCAGCTTTGGGGAACGACCCGAAATTGAGCTGGAAAATCAATCTGGACCCGACCCAGTCGAGTTTTAACGGGTTGGGAATCACGCCGGGAACCAATTTGTCCTATGCGGGCGTCAGCGGTCCGGGCGCGGCGGTGGGTAACATTAATCCCTTCACCCTGGTGAAAGACCTATACCTCAAGGTGGCCTATAGTCCTTATGCCACGCTGATTCTGGGTCAAAATAAATTCGCCCAGGAACTGGAAGGCCGCTGGACTTCCAATGATGGTGATTTTAACAATTACTCCAACTTGGCCGCTTCCTTCGGCAATAAGCGTGATATCGGCGTTCAATTGGCGGGTGCTGATATTCCGCTGGGACCGGTGGCGGGTCAGTATGTGTTTTCAGTCATCCAGGGTTCGGGTCAAAGCACCGCGGATAACAACGTGGACAAGGACTTGGCCGCTCAAGTTGGTTTTACCTATGACAAAAATCTCTATATCGGTTCCTCAGCCTATGACGGATGGGAAGTCAACGGCCCCCGTTGGGATTTTGGTTTGGAAGGCCGCTGGGTTTATAACGGTCTTAAACTGCAAGCGGAGTTCATTGAAGGCAGCGTGAATACCCTCGACAACAGCAGCGCTAATGACAGCGTTTGGACACCATCGTCAGTTCCTGTCATTCCAGCCATAACCCACTTCGCTGTCCCCGGGGGTCAAATCAATCCAACCGGTTATTACGTTCTAGCCAACTACCGTCTGGGCGACTGGCGTTTGGGAGCCCGCTGGGATGGATATGACTTTAATCAGGTCGGCGTTTCGGGCGGTTCCAACCAGGAATTGGACACCATTACGTTCGGATTGGATTGGTACCAGGATAAAGACGCTTTGAAAGAAACGATCAACTGGGAAGACCATTTGATCAGCGGTGTGGAAGCCTGGCAGGTGGTGACGCTTCAGTCGCAGCTTTATATCTAAAAGGATGTGGGCATCCGGCCTTCATGGGGAAAGGCCGGAGCCTTTAATTTAAGGAGAAGGTCATGATTAAAAAAATAATCGGTATTGGTTTGGCGGCCGCTTTATTGGCCGGTCAGGTTTCTTTCGCGCTGGCGGATGACGCGGTTAAGTTGCTGAACGTTTCTTATGATCCGACCCGCGAGCTGTATCAGGATTACAACAAGGCTTTCGCGGCTCATTGGAAGGAAGAGACGGGACAGGATGTGACAGTAGATGTATCCAACGGTGGTTCGGGCAAACAGGCCCGCGCCATTCTGGACGGTCTGGAAGCGGATGTGGCGACACTGGGTTTGTCTTACGACATTGATGTGCTGGCGGACAAGGGACATCTTTTATCGCCAGACTGGCAAAGCCGTTTGCCTTACAACAGCGCGCCTTACACCTCTACGGTGGTTTTGCTCGTTCGCAAGGGCAACCCGAAGAACATCAAGGATTGGAATGATTTGACCCGTCCGGATGTGCAGGTCATTACGCCGAATCCGAAAACTTCGGCAGGCGGACGCTGGGCCTTTATCGGAGCCTGGGGTTATGAACTGCTGAAGACCGGCGACGAGTCCCAAGCCCGGGATTTTGTGACCAAGATTTATAAAAACGTTCCAGTGCTGGATTCGGGCGCCCGCGGTTCAACCACCACTTTCGTGGAACGGGGAATTGGGGACGTGCTGATTGCCTGGGAAAACGAGGCTTATCTGGCGACCAACGAATTAGGTAAGGGCCAATTTGAAATCGTTTATCCTTCGGTCAGCGCTTTGGGTGAGCCGACGGTAGCGGTTGTCGACAAAAACGCCGAGAAGCACGGTACGATTAAAGTAGCCACGGCTTATCTGGCCTGGTTGTATTCAAAAGAGGGTCAGGAAATCATCGCCCGCAATTATTACCGCCCCCGCGACAAGGCGACTTTGGCAAAACATAGCGCGGATTTCCCCAAAATTAAATTGTTCACGATCAACCATCTTTTTGGAGGCTGGAAAAAAGCGCAGACGGCCTACTTCGCGGACGGCGGCGTGTTTGACCAGATTTATCAGGTGAAATAATTCGCGGAAAGATGTCTGACAAAGAACGGCCGGTTTTTGGGATGTCCGGCGCGGGAAGCGAACAGGGACGCTCTCCCGCGCCTTATTTTTAAATTAACGGAGTGGCGATGGAGTTGATTGAATCGAACTGTCTCAATGGGTTGACAGCGTCTGAGGGGAAAGCCATGAGTGTGATTGAAAAAATTACTATTTTTCACCGGTTAGGGCTTCATCTGAGAGCCGGCGCCGAATTAGCCCGCGTGGCGAACCGGTTTAAGAGCGACATTTACGTTTCCAACGGCTATCGGCAGGTGAACGCGAAAAGCCTGTTGGATTTGTTAACGCTCGGGGCGATTTATGGTACGGTACTGGAGTTTTCGGCCGAGGGTGAGGACGCTTCACGTGCCATTCAGGCGATCCGGGAATTGATTTATACGTGGAAAGAAAAGAATAATTTTTAGTGCGAATGGATAAATGAGTATGCGGTTTAAATCGACAGGAATATTGCCGGGTTTTGGTTTGTCCATGGGTTTTACCCTGACTTACTTAAGCCTGATTGTTTTATTGCCCCTGTCAGTCCTTTTTCTTAAAACCTTTACGCTCACCTGGCTCCAATTTGTTCAGGAAGTGACCAGCCCCCGGGTAATGGCCTCCTATAGGTTGACCTTTGGAGCGTCGTTTATCGCGGCGGTGGTGAATTCTATCTTTGGCGCTTTGGTCGCCTGGGTTTTGGTGCGTTATGAGTTTTTCGGAAAAAGGGTGGTGGATGCCCTGGTTGACCTGCCTTTCGCCCTGCCCACTGCGGTGGCGGGAATTACCCTGACGGCTATTTACGCGCCCAACGGGTTTGTGGGAAAGCTCTTTATCCCTTTTGGGATTTCAATCGCCTATACGCCGCTGGGCATTACGCTGGCCCTTATTTTTATCGGTCTGCCCTTTGTGGTGAGAACCCTGCAGCCAGTGTTGGAATCGCTGGATCCCGAAATCGAGAAGGCCGCTTTGAGTTTGGGCGCTTCCCGCTGGTATACGGTCACCCGGGTAATTCTACCCAGCCTGATTCCCGCCTGGATCACGGGGTTTTCCCTGTCTTTCGCCAGGGCGGTAGGGGAATACGGTTCGGTGGTTTTTATCGCGGGCAATATGCCGATGAAAACCGAAATTACTCCGCTTTTGATCATCACCAAACTGGAACAGTATGATTACGCTGGGGCGACCGCCATTGGGGTCGTGATGCTTTTGATTTCCTTTACGCTGCTTTTGACGATCAACTGGATTCAAGAAAAAGCGGGCCAGCACCGCGTGATTCATTGAGGGCGGAATGACAAAAGAAACCGTGATTATCAGTTTAAAAGGCGCTTCGCCGGAGAGGGCCCTGACCGAACCCTTCTGGGTACGCTGGGTTTTGATTGGCACGGCTGTTTTGTTTATCGGTCTCTTTTTGGTCATGCCGCTTTTTGAAGTTTTCGCTTCGGCGTTGGATAAAGGTTTGGCCTATTATTTTGCCGCGGTGACTGATCCCATGGCCTTATCCGCGATCAAGCTGACGCTGGTCGCCGCTTTTTTCTCGGTGGTTCTGAATACTTTATTCGGGCTGGCTTCGGCCTGGGCCATTACGAAATTCAATTTTCCTGGCAAGAATCTTTTGATTACCTTGATTGACATTCCTTTCAGCGTTTCGCCGGTTATCGCCGGTTTGATTTATGTGCTGTTGTTCGGCCTGCAGGGGCTTTGGGGTCCCTGGTTTATCAACCACAACATCCACATCATTTTCGCGGTACCGGGTATTGTTTTGGCGACGATTTTTGTGACTTTCCCTTTTGTGTCGAGAGAATTGATTCCCCTCATGCAGGAACAGGGGGCGGATGAGGAAGAAGCGGCTCTGGTGTTGGGGGCCAACGGTTGGCAGATTTTCTGGCACGTGACGTTGCCCAACATCCAATGGGGCCTTCTCTATGGAGTAATCCTTTGTAACGCCAGGGCAATGGGCGAGTTTGGCGCGGTTTCGGTGGTTTCGGGACACATTCGGGGTTTGACCAACACTCTGCCGCTGCATGTGGAGATTCTTTATAACGAATACAACTTTACGGCGGCTTTCGCGGTCGCTTCGCTTTTGACCTTTTTAGCCATTGTGACCCTGATCGCCAAAGCGTTGGTGGGGACCAAATATAAAGATGAAAAAGTAATTCTGCCAACTTCCTTGGAAAGTGAGCCGACTTTATGAGCATTGAAGTTAAAAATCTGAATAAAACCTTCAACGGGTTTAACGCGGTGAAAGATATCAGCCTGAAACTCGAAAGCGGTTCGCTGGTGGCTTTACTGGGGCCTTCGGGTTCGGGTAAAAGCACTTTGCTCCGCATGATCGCGGGTCTGGAAATACCGGATTCGGGCGAGATTCATTTGACCGGCAGGGAAGCCACCTATGTTTCCGCCAAGGAACGCAACGTGGGTTTTGTATTTCAGCATTACGCTCTTTTTAAACACATGACGGTTTTTGAGAATATCGCCTTTGGGTTAAGGGTGCGCAAGCAGGGTGAAAAAGAAATCAGGGATCGGGTGCATGAATTGCTGGGTTTAATCCAGCTTTCGGGTTTGGATAAACGTTATCCTTCCCAGCTTTCGGGCGGTCAACGCCAGAGAGTGGCGGTGGCCAGGGCATTGGCTCCCCGGCCTGAAGTGCTTTTGCTGGATGAGCCTTTCGGCGCCTTGGACGCCAAGGTGCGGGAAGAACTGCGGGACTGGATTTTAAAACTGCACGAAGAGAGCAAGGTGACAACCCTTTTTGTGACGCATGACCAAAACGAGGCGCTGGAAGTGGCCAGCCGTATCCTGATCATGAATAACGGTAAGATTGAGCAGGACGGCACACCCATTGAGATTTTTGATCATCCGGCGACGCATTTTATCGCCCAGTTTGTCGGGGAAACGAACTATATCGATACCGAAGTGGCTGAAATAGGGCTGGCGGTCTGGGGGCCTTTCCGTTTTTCGATCAATCCCATGCTGATGGTGGGCCAAAAAATAAGAATCTATTTCAGGCCTCATGACGTTTACGTGACCGAGCAGTTTGAAACGTTGCAGGTGAAAGCCCGGATCAAGAAAACCCGTTTCAAAGGTACGGTCATTGAGTATCTTTTGGATCTGGGCGACGGCAAAAGTATCTTTGCCCAGGTGCCCAAAGGGGTGGCTTTGGCCAGCGGTTTTAAAGAAGGCCAGGATGTGTACGCCGCCATCACAGCTTTCCACGTTTTCCCGCTCTGAAGTGCTATAAACTGTCGGCATGAACCTAGGCCTCCAAACCTTCTTTCGGCAACGAATTCCCGTCGCTTGTTTTCTGGTTTGCTACCTGATTTTTTCCGTTTTTAAACATAAGGATTACGGCATTTCATGGGATGAATACATCGTTTACATGGGGGGCTATTGGTATTATCAGGATATTCTGGGCCAACCCCAAACCATCCTTCGGGAGGAATCCGACGCGGGGGGAAGCCCTCATTACAACCAGCTTTATCCGATGGTTCTCTACGCTCTTAACCAAAAGCTGAGCATCAATGGTTTTCATTTATCCAACATGGTATTCGCGGGAAGCATTTTGGCGGTCGGTTATGAGTGTGTTTTACCCTTTTGTGGAAATCCCTGGTGGGCTCTTTTGGGGCCGCTGTTTTTGGTTCTCAATCCTAGATTTTTTGGGGACTGGGCCAATAATCCGAAAGACATGCCCTTCGCGGTTTTTTATTTTTCGAGTCTCTGTCTCATGTATCTTTGGCGGCGTTCGGAAAAGATGGGAGATTTACTGGTCCTTGGGTTGTTCGTAGGGGTTTCGGCCTGCATGCGGTTGTTGGGGTTGAGTTTGATAATGGTTTACGTCCTTTTAGTAATTCATGAGAAATTTCGGGAATGGGACTTCAAAAAAATTATTTTTTCCATTGCTTGGCGTGCTGTTTTTTTAACGATTGTGGCATTTTTGGTTTTAATGGCGACCTGGCCCTATTTAAGGGAAAACCCGCTGGATAATGGGTTGAAGTTGATGCAATGGACGGCAGATTTTCCGTGGAACATGCAGATGTTATTTGAAGGGCGGGAACTTCCCAGGGTTCAAGTGGGCTTGAGTTATCTGCCGGTCTGGTTTTTTATTTCCACACCGCTTTATATATTGTTCCTGGTCTTAGGGGGATCCTATTTTTTTCTAAAAAAGGATGCTCATTCTTTCGGTTCTTTTTTGTCGATGGTTGTGGTTTTTCATGCCTTGCTTTATCTGGCGTTAAAGCCGACTATTTATGACGGTGTCCGCCACTATCTTTTTTTAGAACCAATTCTTTCAATATTGGCTTGTCTGGTTTTTATCGAAATGGTTCAAAGCGCGTGGAACTGGAAGTGGGTTGCGATTATTGTTGTGAGTGTCAATGCTTTGCTGGTCGGCTGGAATATGGTGCTGTTGCATCCTTATGAATACACTTATTTTAATGAAGTGGTCGGCGGTTTGAGGGGTGCTGCGGGGAAGTTCGAAACTGAATATACGGGTTCGAGTTACAAAGAAGCGGTGGAATGGCTGGAAAAAAACCAAACGTTGGACCCTCGAAAGATTTACCGTATTAACACGGAAGGTTCCGCCTTTCAGTCCGCTCACTATTTTTTACCTAACATGCAATGGGCTTATTTAAAAGACGCGGATTACTTTATTGCCAATACCCGATGGAATAAACAAGAGCAAGTGGACGCGAGTAAGATTATTCATGTGGTGGAGAGGGAAGGTGTTCCTTTCACCTATGTTTTTAAACTCAATTAAATCCGGATTTTGGCTTTGCAGTTGTCTTCAAACCTGAAAAAGTGTACTTTTATGAGGCTTTTTAGCCTTTGGGAATAGTTTTTTCCCTGTGCCGTGCCCATGATGATTTAAAAGATCAGGAACCTATGTCAACCCAAGTTGAAACTAAAACCTTGTCCCATCTCAAGCAGCTTGAAGCGGAAAGTATCTTTATTATCCGTGAAGTCATGGCGGAGTTTAAAAACCCCGTGATGCTTTACTCGGTGGGTAAAGACTCCAGCGTCATGGTGCGTCTCGCCCAAAAAGCCTTCGCGCCGGGCAAAATTCCTTTCCCTCTTTTGCATGTGGATACAGGCTATAAATTCCCTGAAATGTATGAGTTTCGCGACAAGTTTATCGCGGATATCGGCGCCAAACTGATTGTGGAACGCAATGAAGCCGCTATCGCGGATGGAACCAGCCCTTTTAAGTATGGCGTTCAAAAGTGCTGTGGTCTTTTAAAGACACAGGGCCTTCTGGATTCTCTCAATAAATATGGTTATGACGCGGCTTTTGGCGGAGCCCGCCGGGAAGAAGAAAAGTCCCGGGCGAAAGAACGGGTTTATTCTTTCCGTGATTCTTTTGGCCAATGGGATCCTAAGAACCAAAGACCCGAACTGTGGGACCTTTATAACTCCCAATTAAATGAAGGGGAGTCGATTCGGGTGTTTCCGTTGTCGAATTGGACCGAATTGGATATTTGGCTTTATATCAAGATGGAGCAGATTCCGGTGGTGCCCATCTATTTCACCCACAAGCGCAAAATTATTAAGCGCAAGAGTCTTTTGATTCCGTGGGTTTCTCATATTCCTGTTCTGCCGGGCGACGAGATTGTGGAGATGCCGGTACGTTTCAGGTCGCTGGGCTGCATGTCCTGCACGGGCGCGATTGAATCCCAGGTCACCGACTTGGACGGCATTATCGCGGACCTCATTACCACCCGCAAAAGCGAGAGAGAAAACCGGATTATCGATCACGGTTCGGACAGTTCGATGGAACAAAAGAAAAAAGAAGGGTATTTCTAAATGGCCATCGATACCAAATCCCAACTCGACTACGCCAAGATGGATTTATTGCGTTTCACCACGGCCGGGTCAGTAGATGACGGCAAGTCGACCTTGATTGGCCGACTACTCTATGATTCCAAAGGCGTGTTTGAAGATCAGTTGGAAGCGATTCGCAAAACCACAGAGAAACGCGGCGGGGAGGATATTGATTTTGCCTTGATCACCGACGGACTTTCGGCGGAGCGGGAACAGGGTATTACGATCGATGTGGCTTACCGCTATTTCGCCACGGCCAACCGCAAATTCATCATCGCGGATACGCCGGGACATGAACAATACACCCGCAATATGGTAACGGGAGCTTCGACCGCTAATTTGGCGATTGTTTTGATTGATGCCCGCAACGGGGTGATGACTCAATCCCGCAGACATGGGTTTATCGCGTCTCTCTTAGGAATTCCTCACGTCACCGTGGCCATCAACAAAATGGACCTGGTTGATTTTTCTGAAACTGTTTTTGAAAAGATTAAAAAAGATTACGAGGTGTTTGCGCAGCAAGTCGGCATCAAAGAACTGAAAGTCATACCGCTGTCGGCTTTGAAGGGCGATAACGTAGTCAAACCGAGCGCGAATATGACATGGTATAAGGGACCGACACTCCTAGAGTATTTAGAAAAAGTTGAAATCAGCCGTGACGCGAATTTAAATGATTTTCGTTTTCCGGTTCAAACGGTTTTGCGTCCTAATTTGGATTATCGAGGTTTTGCGGGCCGGGTGGCATCCGGTGTGGTGAAAAAAGGCGATAAAGTTAAGGTTTTGCCCTCGGGTTTTGAATCAACCGTGAAGGCCATTGATATCTTTGACGGTGAAATCGATCAGGCTTATCCACCCATGTCGGTCACCCTTCGTTTGACCGATGAAGTGGATGTTTCCCGCGGGGATATGCTGGTACATCCGGATAATTTGCCGATATCTTCCAACAAGATTACTACCGAACTTTGCTGGATGGTGACCGAACCCCTGTCTCTTAAGAAGAAATACGCCATCAAACATACCACTCAGACCATTAAGGCCATGGTGACCGAGATTGAATACCGAACCAACATCAATACGCTGGAAAAAGAAAAGGCTGATCAGCTGAATTTGAATGATATCGCCCGGGTTAAAATTCAGACGATGAAGCCGCTGTTTTATGACCCCTATTCCCGAAATCGCAATACAGGTAACTTTATTCTGATTGATGAACTCACTAACAACACGGTCGCCGCCGGGATGATTGTTGAATAGGACGACTCGTTTCTCAAAAAGTCAGCCCGATTTTTTTGAGCGTGTTTCGGATTTTTATCCTGTTGTGCTTTGGCTTCTAGTCATCGCCGCCGTTTTTGTTGTTGTTACTGGATTGCCAGCGCTTATTTCACGGATAACCTGTCCTTTTGAAGTAGCCCAAACCGAACCCGAAATCGTTCAAAAGTCGCTGGATGTCCTGCATGGGAAACCTTTTTTTGGGGATTACCACAAGGGCGAACCCATTCTTTATGACAACGGCAGTTTAGTTTTTTTTGTACTTCAGGTTTTTGCCATGAAAGGCTTGGGTGGGATATGGCTTCCTGGCCGTTTGGTGGCTTTTTCGTCTTATGTGGGATCAGTAATTCTTTTAATTTTTTGGGGTATCAAACGCTGGAACCCTCTTTGGACCGCATTGGCAGTAGCTTTTTTACTTCTGTCGCCAACCTGGGCTTTTTGGTCAACCATTGTGCGGGCGGATACCTTGATGCTGTTCTTCAATTTTAGTTGTTTGATCTTAGTGGGTTGGGAGCCGGATGAGCGCGATTCACGTAAAGCCTCCTCGGAACATCGGTGGAGGCTGGCAGCTGCCGGTTTTTTAAATGCTTTGGCTCTCTTGATCAAAATTTCCGCCGGAACGGTCACGGCGGGTATTTTCTTTTTTCTTTTAATAAGAAAAAAATGGCCCTCTCTGGTGATTTTTTTGACTTGTTCAGTTTTGACAGCGGCATTGGTGACGATTTTTTTTCAATGGTACAGCCGTGGAATTTCTTCTTCTTTTGGTTTTGGCTTGCCAACAGGATTCCATTTTGAGTTATTTTTTTATTTTTTAAGAAACTCGTTTTTGCCGGAATCCGCTTGGCTTGTCGGGGCGGTGTCGGCAGCCTATCTTTCGGGACGGATGCCCCTCTTATGGAAATGTCAGATGTTATTTTCTTTTTTATGGCTTTTTTCATTGGGTGTTGAGAATGGGGCTGAAAATTACTATATGGAATTCATTCTTTTTGGAATCGCGGCCGTCGGGGAAACTTTTGGAAAACCGTTGAAAAAAAGTCAAACGGATATGAAAGTATTGCCATGGGTCTTTCTAGTCAGTTTATTATTTGTCCTGGGTTTCTTTCAAATGACCCGGTTGCCATGGCCCCAACCGCCTTCACCCGAAGTTCGGGCCATGAAATCGGAAGTCTTGGCCATTTATAAGCTGCCGGGTGAACACCTTGCGGTGGATGAAGATTTGCCACTGATGGCGGGGAAAAGGGTATGGCTTCAGTTTCACGGTTATCGTGAATTGGTGGACGCGGGCCGATTGGATCCGAAAGTGCTTTCAAATGAGATTAAAAATCGATTTTTCACCACGATAGAACTTTATGACACGCCTCAACAAAATTTTTTACCCGATGAAACGGTTCGTGAAATAAAGGACAATTATGAAGTCAGGATTCGTAAATTTGGAAGAGTTTGGCTTTTCCCCAAGATTGTTCCCGAAACAAAGGGTTAAAAACGCTGTTGGAGGATCTGTCGGGCTTTTTGTTTTATTTTTACCGCCGCGGAAGTCTGTTGCTAAAATACTGGACTGTTGAATTTAGATAAAAGGGGCTTTTGTGACTACCGCACTCGTCATTCACGGACATTTTTATCAACCGCCCCGGGAAAATCCCTGGACTGGCGTCATTGATGACCAGCCCAGCGCCCAGCCTTATCCTAATTGGAACGACCGGGTTTATTACGAATGCTACCGCCCGAACGCCTTTGCCCGTGTTTTTGACCTGAAAACCGGCCTCGTTGAAAACATTATTAATAATTACGAATACATTAGTTTCAATATCGGGCCAACCCTTTTGTCCTGGATGGAGATTTATCATCCGGGAACTTACCGCCGTATTTTAGAGTCGGACCAAAAGAGTGTTAAACGTAACAATGGCCATGGTAACGCTATTGCCCAGGGTTACAACCACACCATTCTTCCTCTCTGTAACGAGGCGGATCGTGTGACCCAGGTGAAATGGGGAGTTGAGGATTTCAAACATCGGTTTCATCGTGAGCCGGAATCTTTATGGCTGCCGGAGACGGCCTGTAATGACGCGACTCTTTCGGTGATGATCAATGAGGGTTTGAAGTATGTGATTCTTTCACCGGAGCAGGCCGAAAGGGTCCGGCCTCTTTCGGGCGGCGACTGGCAGGATGTTTCCAGCGGCAACATCGATTTCAGCATGCCCTACCGTTATTTCCACCGGGACGGTTCGGGAAGACACATTGATATCTTCTTCTACAACAAAGACATCGCTCGGGGTGTGGCTTTTGAGGGAGCTTTGATTTCCAGTCAGGCATTGATTGACCGCATTGCCCGGGTAGAGGTGGGCGAGAACCGGATCGTTCAAACTGCCACCGACGGCGAAAGTTACGGGCATCACACCAAGTTCGGCGACCGTAGTTTGGCTTATGCCCTGGAAGAGGAAGCGCCTAAACGGGGTTACTGGGTTACTAACTATGCCGCTTATCTGGAAAAATTTCCTCCCACCATGGAAGCGGAAATTAAAGCAGGACCGGACGGGAATGGAACCGCCTGGAGCTGCGCTCATGGAGTGGGACGCTGGTACCGGGATTGCGGCTGTCAAACGGGAGCTAGGGAAGGCTGGAATCAGGCCTGGCGGGGACCGTTGCGCAATGCTTTTGACTACGTCCGCGATACGGTGGGTGTTTATTTTGAACAGCAACGGGGAAAACTTTTTATCGATCCCTGGGCCACCCGAAACGACTACATACAACTGGTTTTAGACCCTGGGGCTTCCCGCAGGGAGTTTTTACAAAGACACGCTGGCAGAGAATTGTCCGAATCCGAAGTGGTGCAGGCTTTGACCCAGTTGGAAATTCAGCACAACGCCATGTTGATGTATACCAGTTGCGCCTGGTTTTTTAACGAGATTTCCGGCATCGAGACTACTCAGGTACTCCGCTATGCCGCCCGTATTTTTGATCTTTTGGCCACGCTGGGATATCCCTCTCCCGAAGACAAGTTTTTGGAAATCCTTTCGGAAGCCCATAGCAACATTCTCGAATACGGCACGGGCGCCGATGTTTACCGCCGTTTCTCCGAGCCTACCCGGGTGCGTCCGCAAGGCGTGGTGGCCCATTTGGCCATATCATCGCTGGTCAATCACACTCTGGAAAAGGGAAAAGCCGGGGGTTTTATTTACAGTATTGAAGACGCCCGTAAAGAAGAGCACGGCCGGTTTAAACTCATGTCGGGCCGGGCCTTTCTACAGGAAGCCATGACGCGCCAGCATTTTCACTTCGCTTTCGCGGGTCTGCATTTGGGTGGGATTGATTTTTACGGAGCTGTCCGGCCTTTTACCCGAAAAGAAGAATATGAGGCGTCTTCTAAAATACTTTGGGATCAATTTTATCTGGTGTCACTACCCAAATTGTTAAGAGTCATGCAGGAAGAGTTTGGGCCTGAAGAATTCGGGGTTGAGCAGTTACTGCCTGAGAACAAACAGATCATTTTTAAAGATATTTACGGTTCGCTGGTGGATCACTTTTCAGAACAATACGTCCGCTTGTATGAGGACAACCGCCGAAACCTAGAAATGCTTCAATCCGTTGGGTTTGAACTGCCGAAGGAAATCAAAGCCGCGGCGGAATTCACTTTTGGAAAGTTATTCGAGGAAGAAATTCAGAAAAAAGAATGGTTTAAAGACCCGGAAGCCTACCGCAACATGATCGAGTTGGCCGACGGGGTTACCCAGCATGGCTATCAGATTGACCGTTTCGCGGCGGAGCATACCTTTCGCGATTTGATCACCGAAATCGTGGAAGGGACCATGGAAAAACCAACCGATGAAAACATCAGGGCTTCCATCGCGGTGGTTCAACTGGCCAAGAAGCTGGGCTTGTCCGCCAGCCTCTATTTGGCCCAGGAAGCGGTTTTTAAAGCGGCTGAAACACCCCTGGATTTCAAAAAAATGACCGAATTGTCCGACCTGCTGGAACTGAAAACCGAACACTTGATCGCGGTTAATGAAGAAGTGATTAAAAAAGCCGCGACGGGCGGCCTTGTGGGTAGTTTAGGCGTATGACGCAAAACCGCGAGACCTTCGTAAAGGCCGTCTCGGAATTGCGATAGTCTGTGTTAATCTAGTGGTTCGATACCGTTCGAGGACAGGTTTCTATGCCACCCCGCAAAAAAAAACAGCCGGTTGTTTCTCCCTTTATGCCTCCCTCGGAGGCTTTTGAGTCTCTTTTATCTCTTTCCCATCGGGACCCCCATAGTTTTCTGGGCTTGCATCAAGATGATGATGGTCTTATGGTGCGGGTTTTTCGCCCCAACGCGAAAAAAGTAACGGTTTTATTCGAAGGTAAAGAAATCGCCCTGGTTTCGTTTCAGGACTCGGGTTTGTTCGAGGCTTATTTGCCCAAGTCGGGCCATCAGGGGCCCTATCAAGTCCGAGTGGAATACACTCTCGACCAGATTTTCACTTACTGGGATCCTTACGGTTTTTGGCCCACGCTGGGGGATGTGGATCTTTATTTATTGGGCGAAGGCAATCACGACCGGCTTCATGAAAAGCTCGGGGCCCATTTTAAAAATTGGCAGGGAGTGGATGGTTTTTCTTTCGCGGTCTGGGCGCCGGGGGCTAAAAGTGTCAGTGTGGTGGGCGACTTTAATACATGGGACGGCCGTCTTCATTCGATGCGCTGTATGGGAAATTCGGGTATTTGGGAATTGTTTATTCCCGAGCTGCGGCCAGGCTCCAACTATAAATTCGAGATTCACACTCAAGACGGCCACTCACTTTTAAAAGCTGATCCCTACGCTTTCGCGACCGAACATCCGCCCCTCACCGCTTCGGTGATTTACCAATCCAAGTATGAATTTCTGGATGACGAGTGGATGGAAAGCCGGGCCAAGCATGATTCTTTGCGCCGGCCCCTGTCCATTTATGAAGTTCATTTGGAGTCCTGGCGAAGAATCCCTGAAGAAGGCAACCGGCCTCTGACTTATCAGGAACTGGCTTATCAATTGGCCGACTATGTGAAGGATATGGGTTTTACTCATGTGGAGTTTATGCCGGTGATGGAACATCCTTTCGGCGGTTCCTGGGGTTATCAGGTCACCTCTTACTTCGCCCCCACCTCCCGCTTCGGCAAACCGGATGACTTTAAATTTTTGGTGGATTATCTCCATCGGCAGGGCATCGGTGTTATTTTGGATTGGGTTCCCGCGCATTTTCCCAAGGATGCTTTTTCCCTCGGCCGTTTTGACGGCACCGCTCTTTACGAACATTTAGACCCGAAGCAGGGTGAGCATCCGGACTGGGGCACTTATGTGTTCAACTTTGGCCGCAACGAAGTACGCAATTTTCTTTTGTCCAACGCCCTTTTCTGGCTTTCCGAATATCACATTGACGGCCTCCGGCTTGACGCGGTGGCCTCCATGCTTTATCTGGACTATAGCCGGAAGGAAGGGGAATGGGTTCCCAATATCCACGGCGGGCGTGAAAACCTGGAAGCTATCCACTTTTTAAAACAGTTAAACGAATTGGCTTTTACCCAGTTTCCCGGGGTTTTGATGATCGCCGAAGAATCCACCGCCTGGCCGGGCGTCAGCCGCCCCACTTATACGGGCGGTCTGGGTTTTGGTTTCAAATGGAACATGGGCTGGATGCACGACACCCTTCATTACTTCAGCCGGGACACGCTTTACCGCCGGCATGACCATGGCAACCTGACCTTTGGGTTTTTATATGCCTGGACTGAAAACTTCATTCTGCCTATTTCCCACGACGAAGTGGTTCACGGCAAGGGTTCCCTGATCGACAAAATGCCGGGCGACCGCTGGCAAAAGTTCGCCAATTTAAGGGCGCTGCTGGCCTATATGTGGGCACACCCCGGCAAAAAACTGCTCTTCATGGGCAGCGAGTTCGGACAATTTAAAGAGTGGAACCACGATGGAAGTTTGGACTGGCATTTGACCCAGTGGGCGGACCACTGGCGCTCCATGGACTTGGTGAAAGACCTGAATAAAATTTACAAAGAAAATCCCGCCTTCTGGGAAGCGGATGTGGAGCATACGGGCTTTCAATGGGTGGATGCCAGCAACGCGGATGAAAACATTGTGGCCTTTTTGCGCAAGTCGCCTTCAACTGGCCGCCAGGTGTTGATCGTGGCGAATTTTTCACCGGTGATTCGAAACAGCTACCGGGTGGGCGTGCCGGTGGATGGATTCTATAAAGAAATTCTCAATACGGATTCCCGTATTTATGGCGGCAGCAATTTTGGCAACAACGGCGGGGTTCATTCAGAGGATGCTTCTTTCCACGGTTTGCCCAAGTCGCTCGTCTTGTCTTTACCCCCGCTGGCGGTCATTTGGTTTGAGGTACCGTAAGGCTATTTGTTCTCGTAAAGCTGGTCAAACACTCCGCCGTCGGCAAAGTAAGTGGCCTGGGCTTTTTTCCATCCGCCAAAAAAATCATCAATTGTAAACATCTCCATAGAAGGAAATTCGCTGGCGTATTTTCGCAAGGCCGTCGTGTTGCTGGGCCGGAAATGGTACTTGGCGATCAGGTCCTGGCCTTCGGTGGAATAAAGATAATGCAGGTAAGCCTGGGCCAGGGCGGTCGTGCCGTGCTTTTCGGTGACTTTATCCACCCAGGCGACGGAAGGTTCGGCCCGAATGCTTAAAGCGGGCGCAATAAGCTCAAAGTGTTCTTCCGGAAACTCCTGGGTAGCCAGAAAAGCCTCATTTTCCCAGGTGACCAGCACATCCCCCAAACCCCGCTGGGCAAAAGACGTGGTAGAGCCTCTCGAACCTGAATCCAAAATACAGACATTTTTATAAAACCGGGTCACGAACCTGCGGGCGGCTTCTTCGGTTCCGTATTTTTTGTAGGCATAGCCTCAGGCGGCCAAGAAGTTCCAGCGAGCGGCTCCGCCGGTTTTGGGGTTGGGGGTGACAATCGAAACGCCCGGCTTAATCAGGTCTTCCCAATCCTTAATGCCTTTGGGATTTCCGTTTCGAACCAGAAAAACAATGGTGGAAGTGTAGGGTGAACTGTGATGGGGTAAACGGTCTTCCCAGTTGGCAGGTAAA
>Ga0206855_10067_pt1 | contig 32440 bp, 13 predicted proteins | sample Alteio_BWOrgCont_51_FD_152637 | JGI IMG/M metagenome (GOLD analysis project Ga0206855, IMG submission 152637) | Enriched cells from forest soil in Barre Woods Harvard Forest LTER site, Petersham, Massachusetts, United States -... | ecosystem: Environmental > Terrestrial > Soil > Temperate forest >...
GCTTGCCGGTAATGGGGTCTGGATAGACCACCGGGGAGTCCAAAAAGACATCCGCCATCGTGTAGCCGTTTTCAATCGCGGCGGTATAAATAATCGGTTTAAAAGCGGAGCCAGGCTGGCGGCGGGCTTGGATGGCGCGGTTGAATACACTTTTATGGTAATCCACTCCACCGATCATGGCGCGGATGGCGCCTGTATGGGGGTCGATGGCTAAAAGAGCGCCTTGAATAGGTTGATCGATGGGAATATTGGATAACCGGTTTTTGCGTTCCAAAATTTCGGCGTTATCCAGTCCATGAGCTAAGGCTCTTTGTGCGGCTTCCTGCAATTTCATATCGAGGGTGGTATATACCGCTAAACCGCCCTTGTAAACCGCGTTGGAACCATAACGAGCTTCCAATTGTTGGCGTACGTATTCCACAAAATAAGGGGCGTTTTGAACTTCAATCTTTTTGAGTTCAATAGGAACATTTTTGGCGTCGGTGGCTTCCTGCTCGGTAATGTAATTATTCGCCGACATGCGGTCGAGCACCAAATTGCGGCGTTTGAGAGCTTCTAGAGGAAACTTATAGGGGTCAAAGTGATTGGGGGATTTGGGTAATCCGGCCAGCATGGCACATTCAGGGAGACTCAGGTCCGCAAGGTGTTTTCCAAAGTAGCTTCGAGAAGCCGATTCCACGCCATAAGCGCCTTCGCCATAATAAATATCGTTAAGATACATTTCCAAAATCTGTTTTTTAGAATAGTTTTTTTCGATCTGTATGGAAAGAAGTGCTTCACGCACTTTACGGCTGAGGGTTTTTTCCTGGGTCAAAAAGAGCGTTCGAGCTAACTGCTGGGTAATGGTGCTGGCGCCTTCCCTTAAACCGCCTGAGGCGATATTGACTAGAAAAGCTCGAGCCACACCTACCACATCAATACCCCAATGCTGGTAAAAACGCTCGTCTTCAGTGGCGATAACCGCGTTTTGAAGGGTTTCGGGAATCTGTTCCAAGGGAACAATAGTTCGCTGTTCCAGCCAAAGCTGGCTGATCAAGTTTCCGTTGATATCGTAGATGTGAGTGGCTTCGGAGGTTTTAAAATCGTTCAGATTGGCAATGTCGGGCAGTTCTTGAAGTTGGGCGTAAAGAACACCTCCAACTACTCCCAGTAAAGCAAAGGCGATAAAAAATAAAACTTTCAGGGTATTGGAAAATGATTTTTTAGGTTTTTCAAAGGGCAAGCTGTTTCCTCGGGTTATGAAATAAGCAGGTTTTCAGAGGGTTCATTATAGCTTTCAGCTTTGTTTTGACCAGATGGTTTGCGCATTTTCAAAATCCTCTTTTGGCTACAAATGAACGCTCTTTTGTTATGATGTGCCCCCTATGAAAATTATTTTCGATCATACGCCTGAACAACAATTGGAATTGCTTCTTCAGGGAACCGCTGAAGTTATCTCGAAGCATGAGCTGCTTGAGAAACTCAAAGATTCCCATAAAGAGGGACGACCTCTCAAAGTAAAGTGGGGTGCGGACCCCTCGGCGCCTGATATACATCTGGGTCATACTGTAGTGTTGCGTAAACTTCGTCAGTTTCAGGATTTGGGTCATAAGGTTCAATTTCTCATCGGCGACTTTACGGCGATGATTGGCGACCCCACCGGTAAATCAACCGCTCGTAAATCTCTCACCCGTGAAGAAGTGGAAGCTAATGCCAAGACCTACATGGAACAAGTCTTCAAAGTCTTGGATAAGGATCCACAAAAAGTTGAGATTCGCTATAACAGCGAATGGTGCAGGCCGATGGCCTTTGAGGATGTGATCCGCCTGGCTTCTAAATATACCGTAGCCCGTATTTTAGAACGTGATGATTTTACCAATCGCATGAAGGAACAAAAACCCATCAGTCTTCACGAGCTTTTGTATCCGCTTATTCAAGGTTATGACTCGGTGGTTTTACAGTCGGACGTGGAAATGTGCGGTACGGATCAAAAATTTAATTGTCTTGTTGGGCGCTCTCTTCAAGAAGAGTCTGGTCAAAAGCCCGAAGCGATTTTAGCAATGCCGATTCTGGAAGGTTTAGACGGGATTAAGAAAATGTCCAAGAGTCTGGGGAACTATATCGGCGTGACCGATGTTCCTAATGAAATGTTCGCGAAATTGATGAGCGTTTCGGACGATTTAATGTGGAAATACTACGAATTACTTTCCGATCTTTCTAAATCGGTTTGGCAAGAGCGAAAGGCAAAAGTAACACAGGGTTCTTATCATCCCAAACAAGCCAAACAAGAATTGGCTAAAGAAATTACTCAAAGATTTTATGGCGAAGCCAAAGCTCAAGAGGCTTGGGACTATTTTGAAAATCGGCATAATCTTGACCAGTCTGTCGATTATAAGAAAGTTGAAGTCGAACCAGGGTCTTACAAAGCGGCAGACTTTATGTTGAAGATTGGTATTGTTAAAACAAAAAGCGATGCGAAACGATTGATTGAACAAGGCGCTGTGGAGTGGGTGAACGGAGCACAAGAGAAAAAGAAAGTGGCATCCTTTAACGAATCGATAGATATCGCATCGGGTGAAATCGGGTTGATTCGGGCGGGTAAGGTTTTTCTCAAAATCGTTTCGCAATAGCTGTAAAAGTCGTTGTAAATTTGGCTTTTTCTCTATTTCCCAAGCGCCTTTTTTCTAGCTATCCGCAAACAACGTAAGATATAATTTCTTTCAACAAAGGTTCGTTTTCTTGAGATTTCTGTCAAGAAAGCGGCCTTTTGTCGTTTAAGGGCAAAATGAAAGTGGGGAAAAGCCTTATTTTTTTGCCAACTCTTTACGCTAAAGCCCAAGCGATTAGTTGAAATAGAAAATTTTTAATTTTTTTTACGTTAAATAATGAGGGGTTGTGGCATGAGCGGACATAGTAAATGGTCAAAGGTTAAACGATATAAAGGCGCATTGGACGAAAAGCGTGGAAAAATTTTTTCACGTCTTTCGAAAGAAATCCAATTAGCGGCTAAGTCGGGTGGCGATCCCGATACTAACATGCGTTTGCGCACAATTCTTTTAAAAGCGAAAGAAGTCAGCATGCCGGCTGATACGATCAAGAGGGCGATTAATAAAGGAACTGGCGTGGAAGCGGCTGTGGCTCTAGAAGAAATGGTTTACGAAGGTTATGCCCCGGCGGGAGTGGCGGTTTTGGTCGAAGCGGTTACTGATAATCGTAATCGAACGGCGGCGGATATCCGGTCCATTTTCGCCAAAAATGGCGGCAACATGGGAGAGTCTGGCTCGGTTTCTTTTCTCTTTGATAAAAAAGGTCAGTTGATTGTTAAAAAAGAAGCCATTGGTGAGGACGATTTGATGGGTTTGGTTTTGGATGCCGGTGCTGAAGACTTAAAGGCGGATAAGAACGATGTTTATGAAATTTTAACGCCGCCGGAAGCTTTTGACAGGGTGAAGAAAGCGTTGGAAGATAAAAAGATAGCGATTGAAAGCGCTGAAGTGACTTTTGTTCCGAAGACAACGGTGGTTCTGGATGAGAAAAAAGCCGGTTCAGTATTGGGTCTTTACGACGCTTTAGATGAATATGAAGATGTTCAAAATGTTCACGCGAATTTTGAAGTGAGCGATGAAATTATGGCGAAGCTTGACCGGTAAAACTTATGCCCAGCCGGCTCCGAAGATTATTCTGGGGGTTGACCCGGGCTTGGCCCGTATGGGTTATGGGGTGATAGTTCAAAAGGGAAGTCAGTTAAAGGCCGTGGAGTACGGAACGATCACTTCCGAGGCTCATACGGATGTGGAAAAAAGATTAGTTATTGTTTTTGAAAAGCTTCAGAAAGTTTTGAAAAAAGTGAAGCCCGATGAGGTCGCTATCGAAGAATTGTTCTTCGCGCGCAACGTTAAGACGGCGATTTCAGTAGGTCAGGCCAGAGGAGTGGCTCTCTTGGCTTGTGGATTAGCTGGGGTTCCAGTGTTTGAGTATAAGCCTGCGGAAATAAAGCAGGCAGTGGCGGGGTTTGGTGCCGCCAATAAGGAACAGATTCAAAAGATGGTGAAACTGCTGCTGGGACTCAGCGAAGTCCCGAAACCCGATGACACAGCGGATGCTTTGGCGATTGCCATTACACACGCGCAATGCTCGGGAACCCGATTGTCGGAAGTTGTAAAAAAGCTCTCGAAGAGCTCGGTTAACACAACCTTTTTGAAACGATAGGAGTCGATATGTCTTTAGCAAAATGTAAAAATTGCCCCAATAAATTAGCGGAAAACGCCCGCTATTGCGCTGAATGCGGTTATCCGGTAGATGAAAAATTTAACGTCACGCCTGAAGACTTTTTGCGCGATACCAACAACAAGGGGAAAACCGACAAAATCAGCCCTGATAGCGGCCAACCTATGCTCTTATTGGAACATCAGGGTCATGAGTATCTTTGGGATGATGAAAATTTCGGCGTCTGGATCGATAAAAGTATTCTCGAAGGAATAGACCGCGAAGCCGCCCAAGTTGTTTTTGAAAATTTGGCGGAAGAAGATCAACGTTATTTTAATCAGGCGAAGGAGCACATCAAGCTTCGTTCTTCCGGTTTGAAAAGCCCTATTTCCGAAAACGAATTGGATGAACATCATTACAAAGCTTTGGTAATCGACGAGGATTTTGAGACCAAGGGTATCTGGTTGGACTCCAATGTGATTTCATTTTGGTATGCCGCAACTCAGAACAAAGATGTTCCGGCTTTGACCCAAGTGGAGGAATTACTTCACATTCTGGTTCACTTGAAGTTTCTGGAAGACTAACCACCGCGGTAGTATTTCCGAAAAAGGAGGGTTTGTGATCGCATTTTTACAGGGCATCTTAACCGCAAAACTTCCTGATCGGATTGAGCTGGATGTTAATGGGGTAGGTTACGAGGTTTTTGTTTCTCAAAAAACTTTGCAGTCAGTTCCATCGATCGGTAAAAGTGTTTTACTCAAGACTTATTTGCACGTTCGTGAAGATATCCAGCAACTTTTTGGTTTTTTGAAAGATTCCGAGAAGCAGGTTTTTTTAATGGCTCTCTCAGTTTCGGGTGTGGGGCCCAAAGCGGCCATGAATGTTTTGTCTACTTACGCGCCTGAAACTTTTTTTCAGGCGATATTGCATAACGATCTGACCGGTTTAAAATCTATACCGGGTATCGGTCAAAAAACGGCTCAGCATTTAGTATTAGAATTAAAAGATAAAGTAACCAAATTAGCGGGTGCGGGAGTATTGAGCGATGAAGGGGTGTTGGGATCGGAGTCGAAGGTGATTTCGGATGCTTTGCAGGCGATGATGACGTTAGGTTATTCGGCGGCGGAATCCCGCCGGGCAGTTTTATCCTCGGCTCAGACCCTAGGTGAAAAGGTAACAGTTGAAGAGATTTTAAGGACTAGTTTAAAATCAATAAGCGCTTGAGATTGGATTAAGGAGGTTGGCGGTGAAAAATTTCAGTTTACCCCGCTTGGCAATTGGGTTGTGGTTTTTGAATTACACTTTTTTCTCTCTGTTTTGGTATGTCATCAATTCAGGACGTCATTTGATTTCGGGTTTCCTGGTTTATTCCACTTTCGCGTTAGCAGTTGAGTTGATTTGTCTGGGTTTAATTGAAGATATAGCCAATTAAAGTTTATTGACGCGTAGCAGAAGGGTCGGTAAACTTCCCGCCCACCTTCCTTAAAGTAGTTCGTGTAGCCGTTACAGGCTGGGGTAGCTCAGTTGGTAGAGCAACTGTTTCGTAAACAGTAGGTCGCCGGATCGTTCCCGGTCCCCAGCTCCATTATTTGAATGTGGCCTTGATGCGGCCTAACAAATTTCTGTTTTCCTCAAAAATTCAATAAGCTTATGTAATAAAATCCCCTGAAATATTAGCTTTTTGGCATTGTAATTTCTTGTTTGCGATATAATTATATACTCGACTTTTTCAGTTAACGGTCGAAGTGAGTAGAACAAGCTAAAAACGTTTTTAATCGAACAATTGAGGAAAAGTCTTTGCAGAGAAATGAATTTATATCCACAAAGAAAAAGAATTACCAAGTTCTTTTTCTTTGTGGCGCACTATTCTTTTTAATCACCAATTTGGGTTATTCCCAATGTACTCCTGCGGCCGCAACTATTTGCTCATCGGGTGATGACAATACAACTATTTACGTCGGTGGAACTTTAATTGGCAGCTTCCCCTATGCTGGCGCTGTTGGTACGGGTAGTGCCGGCACTCCCACTTGCATCAGCATAGTACCGATAAGTCTGTTGAGCGGAGCTTGCGTTCCGTTGGCTATTTACACCCAAAACGTTAATCCAAACGTCAACTTTTCATCCTGGGATCTGGATATTACCTGCACCAACGGCCAGCATTCGGAAATTACCAGCGACAACAGCATGGCGGACATGTCGCTTTATTACACGCCTACAGGCAACCCCTCCACTCCTCCGCCGAACGACGGCAGCGGCAATACCTGGTACTCCACCGCTTACACCGCCACATCAACCTACTTTACCGACACGCCCACGATTGTTTCCACTTCCGAAACCTGGGCCCAGCCGCTTTTTAACCCTGTCACGGGTGCTCAGCTTAATTTCTGGGCGAATAACAACACTGGTGACTCCAGCACATCAAATAGTTCTGGCGCTTTGTTCTGGCGCGGTTGCGTGCCGATTCCCACTCCCGCGCCGACCCTGGGACCGACCGCCTTTACGATTACTAAAACGGCATTGAGCGGGATTGTGCTAAACGATCCTAGTACTAACGATGCCGCAATCACTTATGCCATCCACTATTGCAACACGGGCGCCGCAGTCGCCAGCCCCGTAACGATTCAAGACAATATGTCGGGAGCGGGAATGCAGTACGGTTCGGGCTGCCTTCCCACGCCTGTTCAAGAGCAACCCTCTAGCCCCCAGTGTGGCAACGGAACGATTGTTTATCCCGCAGGCATGCCGGGAAATTTTTGCCAGTCGGTGACCTATGTTTATGTAAATAATTACTTCCCGAATAATTGGTGCGCTCAATTGATCAATGGCGCCACCATTTCGGACGGCATTGTCAGCGCTTCCGCTATACCCGTAACGGCGACTATCCCTTGTCCCACAAATACTCCCACGGTGACTCCGACTTCCACGCCCGTTCCTCCCAATCCTACTCTGACTAAGACAACTGGCGGTCCCACCTCTTATTCCGATTCGGGCGCTATCGCTATGACTATCATGGTTTGTAACGCAGTGGGTGCGGGGCCCGGTTCAGGTATTACAGTTACTGATAACATAACCAATTTGCCCAGCAGTTGGGCTTTTCAAGGGCCTAATTATTGCTGTGGTAATCCATCGGTTTATACGGTATCAGGTCAACCGGTTAGTGTTATTCCTATAACCGCTTTTCCTAATCAATCCTGGGCAGTAATTGGTTTACCAAGCGGAGGATGTGTTCCTGTTGTTTTTGACATTGGGGCTTATAGCCCTAATTTCCCCACAGACTTTTCACAAATCGTCACCGACAAAGGGATAGCAACTTGGAACGGCGGCGGTCCCGTGACCAGCAACTCAGTGGCTATTTCAATTATCTCCCCGACTAACACGCCTACGTTTACACCCGCTGTGACGAATACCAATACTCCTACTAAAACACCAACCAATTCGCCGACAAATACCCCGACTAATAGTCCGACGAATACCATAACCAATAGTCCAACCAATACTTACACTTTTACGCCCACTAATTCACCGACCAACACACCCACGAAAACACTTACGAATACACCAACCAACACACCTACGAAAACACCAACCAATACGCCCACTAATACCCTGACTAATTCGCCAACGAACACGGTAACCAATACGCCTACGCTAACACTTACAAAAACGCCTACTAACTCGCCGACGAATACACCCACTAATTCGCCGACAACATCGCCGGTGCCCACGAACACGCCAACAAATTCTCCCACTAATTCGCCGACGAATACCATAACCAGTACGGCGACGCCAACGCCCACCAAAACACCGACAAATACACCTACTAATACGGTTTCTCCAACGCCGACAAATACGGCTACCAATACTCCGACAAAGACAATTACTAACACTCCCACCAATTCTCCGACAAATACCGCGACCGCTACAGTGACGTTGACTCCCTTATTTACCTACACGGTTACCAACACGTCCACTGTTACCAATACTCCTACTAATACACCAACCAATACGGCCACTAATACATCCACATCAACCGCGACATTTACTCCCACCAGCACTGTAACGAATACTGCCTCCCCGACGTCAACCAACACACCTACTAATAGCCCTACCAATACGGTTACTGCTACTTTAACCAATACACCTCAGTTTACTTTAACCAATACGCCAACTGACACGATCACCAACACCGCGACCAATACGGCTACCGCCACTCTTACGAACACTCCACTTTTTACATTTACCGATACGCCGACAGATACGGTTACTAATACACCTACCAATACGCTAATTAATACAAACACTCCCACCAATACCGAAACATCAACGCCTACTAACACAGTTACGAACAGCCCTACTTACACTGCGATAAATACAAATACTTTTACCAATACGCCCACTTTAACCCCGACCAATACGGTTACTAATACACCGACAAACACACCGGTTAATACGAACACTTCAACTAGTACCGTAACCTACACGGCGACATTTACCCCGACGTTTACACCTACGGCGACTATCGGGATATCCGGAACGTTTACAGCCACACCGGTTCATACCTGGACTGCCACGCCGACGGCGGTGGCGGAGGTGTTCCAGATTTGTAAGAACGTATTCAACATAACGAAGGATGGAACGGTTTGTGTTGTGATTGGGACTAATGAATATCCGGGTCAGTTAACGTTACGGATTTACAACTCAGCGGGAGAACATATCAAGACGTTAGTTGATGAAACTTTAACGGCGCCACTTTCGCCTACGGTGGTTAACTGGGATGGAAAAAATAAATTTGGTCAAGAAGTCGCCAGTGGTGTGTACGTTGTTTATCTACAGAAGCCTTTTGGCCGATTGTTAGGCAGGCTTATTGTTATTCACTAGACTGGCATAGATTGAAAGTTTTAGTAAAGACGACGGGTTTTGTGTTAAGAAAAATTTCAGATATAAAATACTCGGCAAACTCCGCAGTTTTCTGTAGTTTGATTAACCCCGTAAAATAAGCTATATTTTTTTAGCTTTTTTTGTATTACCCCACACTTTTTAAATTGTGGCGATATAATTAAATTTCCCAATTTTGACGGCTTTTCGGGTTGATTTGTAACAGGCTCGACTATGACTTTTCGGGCTTGGACAATTGAAACAAAAAGATGCTAAACGGCTAGGGTATGGGCAATAAAATACTTCAATTTATCTTGAATCGATTCAAGCCGGGAACGGTTTTAATTTCCCTTTTTAAATCATTTTTTCTTTGCCGGATATTGGGCCTGCTTTTGGTTTGCCTCCTGGCGCCTGTTTGGGCGGAAGCCCAGGTCTTGGTGGATGGTGCCAATCCCGTCCTCAAAATCTTAAACCCGACCCTCACCAGTTTTACTGAGCCTGTTTCGGTGGTGATTGATTTTTGCTACGCCACTTATACCGGTAGCACTCCTGTTGTTTTATTGAATCTTAATGACAATGGCAACACCACCATAACGTCCTGTTCGGTTCCGGTTTTAGGAAATTATTACTGGATGGATTACTATGGGACCCAGCAAGAGGACCAGTCCGTAGGCGGTTACGACAACACCGCCCCCGGGCCGGATGGTTATGGTTACGTCTATCCGCCTGCCACTTCGACAAATGAATGCGGTCCGGTTACTTATGTGGAATATCTTCCATCCGGTCTTTCAAACAATTGCGGCACTTTCAATGTGGTGGCGGCCATCTCAAACTCTTACCTTGGTTGTGGCAGTGGAACCCTCAACGGCAACGCCACCGTAACGGTACCTTGCACGACCTCCGCTACTTCGGCGGTCAAATCGGTTCAAGGACAAACGGCCTCGGCGGGCGATCTGCTCCTTTTCTCGGTCAATTACCAGTATGTGAATGATTCCAACAATTTTGTGGTGACCGACAAGGTTCCCACCAATACCACCCTGGTAGGCTGGGGGCCTGGCACGCCCACCGGCGCGGTGGCTAACGCCCCGGCCGGAACGCTTCTGACCTGGACCTTTCCGCCTAACAACAGCCCTGCCACCGTCACCTCGGGCCAGGCCTGGATGCTGGTTCAGGTGAATACGGGCGTTACGGACGCCACCCAAATTACCAACACAGCCAACTATTCGCCTGATACCAGTTCCAGCCCCACGCTCAGTACGAACGCGGTTGCGGCTAATTCCACCACCGGAGGATTTACCCTCCAGAAGAGCCAAACTGCGTCAACCCTGACTGTGGGTCAGACCGTCGGCTATAGCTTGGCTTATAAGATCCAACAAGCCAGCCTTCAATTCTTCGATTCCTATGATACGGATGGGGTCGGCACGGCCGATGGAGCTATCGTCGGAGGGCCCGGAAACACCGGTTTCAACGTATCCGGTTATACCCCGGTGGGAACGAGTGGCTGTGGGGGCAATATCTGGCAGATCGCGACCGATTCGAACGGGGACCATTACATCAATGCCTGCTCTAATACTTCGTCCAATACTGCTTATTTTCCCTCTCTCTTACGGGACAGTCCGATAAACCTATGTAGTGGAACACCCTATATTATCCAGGGCAATATGGAAATTCCTATTGGCGCTCCCGGCGCGATGGGTACTGCCCCCGCAGGGGATGCCACCATGGTTCTGGCTTACGGGGTTTGCGGCGGACCGACGACGGCCGCTTACGTGGCGGGTATTTCCCTAGATCCGAACCCCGCGAATATTTTCCTTCAAAAAGATAACGGAACGTCATTAGGAACTGGCCAAAATTTTAACGGAAATCCTTTCTCCATTACAGCGGGTGTCTGGTACACGATGCAGGCCTCAATGCAATACGTGGGTGGCAACATGGTGATCAATCTCACTGTCTGGCCCACGCTGCAGCCAGCCAATGTGGAGACCTACAGTTATACGGATACAAGTGTTGACGCCTGCATTTGCGCCGCGCCAACTTCCTTCGGATGGCAGGGAGATAGTACCGCTGGAACCGACTATTATTCAGACTTGAGTCTTTTCACCGCCGATGCCGTCGTTAACACGACCATTACCGATGTTGTGCCGCCCGGGATTACCTATTCCGGGGAAAGCACGGCCTTGGAAGGAGCGGGAATGAACTTTACTTTTACCGGTGGTTCAACCCTCAAATGGGAGGACGCCGGCACCGTTTATGGTGCTGCGGGTGCGGTTTCCTGGTGGGGAGTAGTCAGTTGCCCTGCCTCTGGCAACACCATTGTTAACAACTCCATCATCACGGCCAACGGCCAGAGCCCAGTTACGTCCAATGCGGTGACCCTCTCGGTGTCGGGTTGCATCACGAACACCTTTACCCCTACCAATACGCCGACCAACACACCGACGAATACACCTACTCCAACCATCACCAATACGCCGACTCTCACACCAACCAAGACCCCGACTAATTCACCCACAAATACCCCGACTATAACACCCACGAATACGCCTACGAATACACCGACACCTTCACCTACGAATACTGTAACGAATACGCCTACTTTAACACCCACTAAAACGCCAACTAATTCGCCAACGAATACCCCAACACCCTCACCTACGAATACTGAAACGAATACGCCTACTTTAACACCCACTAAAACACCAACTAATTCACCCACGAATACCCCTACTAATACGCCTACTAACAGCCCAACCAATAGCCCAACACCTACGCCTACCACTTCTCCTGTTCCCACAAACACGCCGACTAATACTCCAACTAATACGCCTACCATTACGCCGACTAATACCCCAACTAATACTCCAACGGATACCCCTACCACTTCTCCGGTGCCCACGAATACGCCAACCAATACTCCAACTAAGACGCCTACAAACACGCCTACCAATAGCCCTACCAATACTCCAACGGATACGCCTACCACTTCTCCGGTACCAACTAATACGCCGACGAATACGCCAACCGATACACCTACCAACACGGTTACCAATACGCCAACTGACACTCCGACTAACAGCCCGACGAATACTTTCACTAATACCCCGCTAAATACGGCTACGCCTACGAATACACCGACTAATACGCCGACTAGTACACCGACTAATACAGTGACGAATACTCCAACGAATACACCTACTAGTACGCCTACCAATACGCCTACGAATACACCGACTACCACATCAACCAATACTCCAACGAATACCCCCACCAATACTCCAACTCAAACGCCTACCAATACGCCTACCAATACACCCACTTGGACTCCAACCAATACGCCCACGCCCACGCCTGTGGCCGCCGTGACGATGGCCAAGAATGTTTCGGAAACGACAGCCAAAGCGGGTGACACACTGACTTATTCCATCGGCATTACGGTGACGGGCAGCGCGGCAAGCAATATGGTAGTGACGGATACCCTGCCTACGGGGTTGACTTTTGTGTCATTTGGAAATATTCCCTCGGGGACAGTAACCGTCGCAAATCAGCAAAACTTGAAATGGACATTACCATCGCCCCTGGCGGTCGGAATTTATCAGTTAACTTACCAAGCGCAGGTAAATAATTTGGTGGCAGGCGGAGCGGTAACCAACAACGCCCAGTTAATTTATACAGGGTCGGCTGCGCCGATAACTTCCAGTGTGAGTGTGCAGATAGAGGGCCAGTACACTGTGAGTATCAATGTTTACAACTCGGCCGGAGAAGTGGTCAAGACCATACCGATAAAATCATATTCGGTGCCTATTAACGGAATAACACTTTCGACAAGCAATCTCATTACAACTCTGCAGGGGCCGGGAAGCACGATACAAATTTATTACAACGGAACGCTCATTGGAACCTGGGATGGATCAAACAACAGCGGGAATCCTGTGACGAACGGAAATTATGTGATCAAGGTCGATAGCACTTCGGCCTCCGGCACAGTGACGAGTGTTTCTCAACAGGCGACGGTGAACCGTGCGTTGTCGAATATAACGGCGAACATCTATAACTCGGCGGGAGAAGTGGTGAGAACTTTGTATAACGTTGTTTCAGACGGGAATAATTCACAGATGACAAATGTGAACTTAAGCTCGCCTGTGTTACAGCCAGGCAGCACGATTGCCACCGCGGCAACCTTACAGATCATCGTGGTTAACTCGGGAACTCCGGTGACCTTGACCTGGGATGGAACGAATAACCAGGGGACGGTGGTGACCCCGGGATCTTATACGATCCAATTAAATTGGGATAATGGGCAAGGCTCGACAACAGACATCAGCCGAACTGTTTTGGTGACGGGCGGCGGCGGGGTGAGCGGCACGGTAGTCGCCCAACCGAACGTATTAGAGCCAAGCCAAACTTTGACCACAACCTTCAATGGAATGGGTGTCACCAACGCATGGGCCGTGAATGTGAAAATCTACACTATTGCCGCACAATTGGTTGCCTCAATCCAGGGAACTCCTGGAACGCAAACGGCGTACTGGACGGCAACAAATATCGCCAGCGGACTTTATTTCGCGGTGGTTGAAGTGGAAGACGCGAATGGCGGCGTTATTGAGCATCAAACGTTGAAGCTATTAGTTCTGCACTAATTAAGAAAACCCCTAGTTTTATGGGGTTGTTTACGTCCTAAAAAAAAATACCTGACAAATTTTTTTAAAATATGCGATACAATCAAGGGGAAGGGCTTTTTCCTTGGTTTTTAGAGAATTTGAGTTTTTGACTCATAATTTCATGGGTATGGAAAAACAGCCAATGCTTTGAAAATCAATGAGTTTTGAATGGTTTAAAGAGTCAATTTTACGGTTATCAACAGCGCTTGAATGTGCGAAACCCTTAAGCCTTCATGTCATTTGAATTGTTCCCAATCCTCCGGCCCATGTTATTGACTCAATTCAAAAACAGACAATTTAGAAGTATACATTTAATTTTTACTCGAGATGGTTTATGAAAAATATTTTTAAACTCATATTTGGTTTTTGGCTTTTAAGCTCAGGAATTTCCTTTGCCGGCCCCGTTCAGTCAATAACTAACGTTACTATTTCTCCCGCGAATCCCTCACCAGGACAAACCGTTAATCTTTCCTGGAAGTATACCGTTACCGACACGCCGGGCAGTCTTTACTATGGGGTTATTGTCAGTAATGCGGACACGCTTCAAAGCGCCGGAACCGCTGGTCAAAGCATCGTCGTGGGCGATGGTTGCGCCCCAGGTACCCAAATACAGAGCAATGGATGCCCTATTGCCGGTCCCTATTCCGCGGGAACCTTTACCGTCAACACGACCATTACCATTCCTTCCACCCTCACCCCGGGTTTTACCTATTACGTCATTATCGGCATGAGGGAAAACTCGGGTGTTTATATGAATCCTTCCGTTACAGTTGACACGCAAAATTACGTAGCTTTCTCCATTCCTCTGCCGCCACCCTACATCACGCTCAACAAGGTCGCGGATGGTTCCACCGCTAATGTGGGTGGGAAAGTGCTCTTCCAGATCAACTACAACACGTCCAACGTCACCAATTTCACCATTACGGACGCTATCCCCTCCCAATTCACCATCGTTCAGGTTTACCAGGGCGGGGTGCAGTCTGGCCAGAACATCACCTGGAGTCTGGGCAACATTTCTTCTCCCGTAACGGGTTTTGTTTCGGTGCTGACTACGCTTAATACGGGAACCGCCGGCCAGGTGTTTTCCAACACGGCCTATGGCCAAAGCAACGAAGTGCCGTCGACAAGTTCCACCGCGTCTGTCGCGGTGTCCGAGCCGGAACTGACGATTTTGAAAAGCGGCCCCGCCAACGTAGAGACGGGAGCACCGATTACTTACGTGGTTAATTACACCAACACGGGTTTGGAGTTGAGCGAGTTCCAGAATTTCGCCAACGGCATTCCTCCCGGATGGACATCTACAGGCGGAACCTGGGACACAGCACCTGGATACCTTGAGCAAACCGCCGCAGTCGGTGGATATCCCGCTTTAATCGACAGCACCATGACAGCCGTTCAGTATGGGGTTTACCAGGTGGACATGATGATCTCCGCTTCAGATCCAGATCACGATGCGGTTCTCAATTTTAATATCGCCAATCCTACCGACGCAGGCAACCCGGCGGCCTTCCAAGCCCATCTCTCTGGCCAGAAGGGCGGCAATAACAGTGATAGTGACGCCCTGTCCTATGACTTAGGGGGAGGCAACATTGGCGGGGCCTTTAAGTCCCCACCCAACATGGGAGACGTTTTTAACGGCGTTTGGTATACGGTGAAGGTACAAGTTTGCGCCGGCCAGGTTTTAATGAAAGTTTGGCCACAGGGAACTATTGAACCCGGCGCCTGGGATGTTAACTACGTCGGCGCCAACGTTCCCGCCGCCGCAGGTTGGGTCGGGTTTCAGGCCAACCAAGGGCCCGTGGCTTACAATAACCTTTTTGTTTATGACACGATAGGCGCGGCGAATCCTACGATTACCGACAATGTCCCCGCCAACGTCACTTACGGCGGGTGCGGGGGCGGCGCCAGCTGTTCCGAATCCGGAGGGGTTGTCACCTGGAATGTGGGTTCGACCTGCGGCGCTTCCTCGGCGGTCAGCTGGTGGGGCACGGTTGGAGCGTGCGGAAACCCTATCGTCAACACAGCGGTTATTTCCTCTACTTCCGGTCCGCCGCCCATTACCTCCAACGCGGTCACGACCACTATTTCCGGTTGTTCCACCAACACGCCCACGAATACTCCCACGAATACGCTTACCAATACTCCGACCAATTCACCCACGCTTACACCCACATTAACGCCAACCAATTCACCGACCAATTCGCCTACGTTGACCCTCACGAATACCATTACCAATACGCCCACCAACACGCCAACCAATACCCCGACGCCCACTATTACACCGATCATTACCAATACCTTTACCAATACCCCAACGGATACCCCGACCAATACGATCACCAATACTCCCACAAACACCCCGACATCGACGCCCACCAATACGGTTACAAACACAGTCTCGCCGACCTCAACGAATACTATTACTAATACGCCCACCATTACCGCGACCAACACAATGACCAATACGCCGACCTTGACCCCAACTTTTACTCCAACCTCTACTCCTGTGGCTGCTGTGTTCATGGCCAAGCATGTTTCGGAAACAACCGCCAAGGGCGGGGATACATTGACTTATTCCATCGGGATTACGGTAACCGGCAATGCCGCCAATAATGTGGTGGTGACAGATTCTTTGCCCACCGGACTGACCTTTTTATCATTTGGAACGGTTCCCGCCGGTGTAGTGACAAGCTCGATTCCACCGATTTTAAAATGGACGATGCCTTCGCCGCTGGGAATCGGAACCTACCAGTTAACCTACCAGGCCCAGGTAAATAATTTTGTTCCGAGCAACGCGGTTACCAATAGCGCCCAATTGAACTACACCGGGTCAGCCGGGCCCATCAATTCCAGCGTGCCGGTGCAGATAGCGGGGCTTTACAACGTCACCATTAATATTTACAACTCGGCGGGTGAAGTGGTGAAGACCCTGCCGGTACAGGAACTTTCACTGCCGGTTAATAGTTTTACGCTTTCATCGAGCAATCAGATTACGACTTTACAAGGGCCGGGCAGCACCATCCAAATTTATTTTAATGGAAGCCTCATCGGAACCTGGGACGGGACGAACAACAGCGAAAATCCTGTGACAAACGGAACTTATGAGATCAAGGTGGGCAGTATTTCAAACTCGGGTGTTGAGACGAGTGTGGCTCAACAAGCGGTGGTGAACCGGCAGCTGTCGAATATTACGGCGGCCATTTACGACTCATCCGGAGAACTGGTTCGAACGTTATACAACGTGGTATCCGATTCATTTAATTCGCAAATGACAAATGTTCTTTTAAGTTCAAATGTGATTAGTCCAGGATCGGTTTTAAGCGGGAATTCGAGCGGCTTAACGATCACTGTGATTACTTCAGGAACTCCGGTGACTTTGACCTGGGATGGGACAAATAATTCGGGAAGAGTGGTAACGCCGGGGAGCTATACCATTCAATTGAATTGGGATAACGGCCAGGACACCACAACCGGTATTACCCGCACCGTCATGGTGGCGCCTTCAAATGGATCAACGGGAGTGGTGGTAGCGGAACCGAACGTATTGGAACCGAGCGCGACGCTGACGACTACGTTTAGTGGAAGCGGTGTTTCCAACGCCTACACAGTTAACGCGAAGATTTATACGATCACCGGGCAGCTGGTGGCTTCCGTCTCGGGCATGGCGGGAGCGCAATTCGCTCAATGGACGGCAACTGGAATGGCCAGCGGGCTTTATTTTGCGGTGGTCGAAGTAAGAAATGCCAGCGGCGGAGTTGTCGAACAACAAACATTGAAGCTATTAGTCCTCCACTGAGTTAGAAAACCCTTGGTTTTGTTGGGGTTACTTAGATCTTTTTAACAATAATAATTCCCTCAATTTTAATATCACAAAAAACATGCGGTATAATATGATTTAAACCCTTTTCCAGTTTTTGGCTGAGGTATAGGTTAAACTTCATGTTATTAAGAAACCGACGTTAGGAATATAGTAACCGCCGCAACTATTTAATATTTGGCAAGGTTTAATGGTTAATCAGATTCGTCAATTTTTCTTGAATCGTTTCAATGCGGGGGCACTTTGCGCTCTGTTGGGTATCTTTTGCCTACCCGCGATAGCGTCCGCCCAACTTACCCTTAACAGTGTTTTGCCTATAACGACGAACCCTGCTCCGGGCGGTACGTTGGCGGTGACGGTTGTCTATTGTGTGGATACAGAATATAACCAAGTTTATTTTGACGTCGCCTTGGAGCCCCTTGCCGATACGAGCATCACGGGTTGCAATCTTCCGGGGCAACACTTTCTCGTTGATGGAAATAATCCGGCCAACGCCAATGTCACCCTAGGAACAGATAGTCCCCTGAATTCAAGCCGGGATGACGGTACGGACGCCAATGGATGGGACGCCGGGGAATTGAACGCGACCACCGGAGCTTCTTGTCCCGGTACGCAGGTCTTCAACGTTACTATTCCCGCCACTATCACGGCTGGAACTTATAACATTGTGGTAGGTTCTGAACTCAACTATCTCAGTTGTAACGGATCGGTTTCCCAGCAAGTTCATACGCCGGTCACCGTTAACTTTTCTTCGCTGCCGCCGAGTCTGAGCATCAGCAAACAGGCCATCGGGGACAGCGCTGAACCCGGCAATTTGGTCCTCTGGGAGATCAATTATCAAGCCTTCAACAACAATCCCATTACCATTGAGGATACGGTTCCTCCCAATACGTCTTTGGTGGGATCGTCCCCTTACACCGGTTCTGTCAGCCCCGGCGGTACGGTGAGTGGTTCCGCCATTACCTGGGTTATCAACAATACAACCACGGTACCTAACGGCCAAGTTTGGTTCTTGACCACGGTCAGCCCAACTTTTACCACAGGTTACCTTAATAATACGGCGACCGCCGGTTCGGCGGCAGGACCCGCTATGTCCAACGCGGTCTCGGTGCAGGTGGGCGGGTTTTTTGAGTTGACCAAGCAGATACTGAACACGGTGCAGCCGGTGGCTTCAGGCGGGTCGGTGACCTACGCTTTGAACTACACTATCGGCAGCGACAGCCTCCAGTATTTCGATTCTTATGACGGCGACACCGCAGGCGTTTCCACCTACACCAATAATCCGGCGGTTTTTAACGGCACGAACGGACAGCCCTATACCATCAGTAATAATTACGATCCCTGGTTAGTCGGGAATAATCCGGCGGTCGGTGCGCCCGGCGGAGGGAATTACATCGACGTGGAAGCGATCCCTGGCAGCAACGATACTAATGGTACCGATACTGAAGGATATGAGTCGATGTTGGTGACTAATTCTTATGTCGGCAATACAACCTGTACCCCGGGTACCTGGATCGTGGAAGGCGATGTGGATATGCCCTCGACTCTTCTCAATGGAACGGCCCTGTCAGGAGCCGGACAAAACGCCTCGCTGGCAATCATGGACGATCCCGCCAACGGCTGGGGGTTCAGTCTCATTTTGAACCATGACTATCCGGGTGATGGTGAGATGCAATTACAGATGAACAATTCGGGAGCCTGCGGGCCGTGTAATGTGAGTTACTCTGCTGCTGCCTCTGTAGTCAGTGGTTCCTTCCAGTCGGGAGCCATGAACACGGATTCCCCCGGCGGCGAGGTGGATTATAACACCTGGTACACGATGAAAGCGCAGATCACCCTGAACGCCAACGGGACTTGGACCATCGAAGCCAGGGTCTGGCCCGTGGGCACGCCCGAACCTACCGGTTGGGACATCACCTATACCACCACTGCGGCTACTCTTGCCGATTATATGCCTTGTAATATCAACTACTCCTATGGCTGGGTAGCGGATGAAACCTCCAATGGCGCAACCGGAACCCCACCGTATTACTATGACGGCCGCGAACTTTATACCAATCTATCTCTGGTTTCGGCCAGTGCGGTCATCAACCCCAATATTTCAGACACTTTGCCCGTTGGTGAAAGTTACACCGGCGTGCTTGGTACCAGCCAGGTTCCCAGCTACCCCGGCGCGCCGACAACTTACTTGGGATGGAATATCGGCGGCACTCAGCCGGTGACAGTTTACGATCTGACGGGCGCCATTACCTATACCGCCGCTGTGACCTGCGGCAGCACGGATCAGATCAATACCGCCGAAATTTCTGGAACCAATATCCTAAATCAAGTCCAAAATCTTCTTTCCAATGCCGTGACTTTGGATGTCTTGTGTAGTACCAACACACCTACGAATACCCCTACGAACACACCGACCCGTACGCCGACTAATACGCCAACTAATTCACCGACGCTAACACCTACCAATACACCGACCAATAGCCCCACTAATACACCCACTAACACACCGACCAATAGCCCCACGAATACACCGACGCCAACACCCACCAATTCGCCGACAAATACACCTACTCCCACGCCCACCAACACACCCACGAATACTTTCACGGATACCCCAACGCCGACACCCACGACCTCTCCGGTACCCACCAATACACCGACTAATACTCCAACGGATACGCCGACCAACACGGTTACCAATACTCCATCTCCAACGCCGACCAACACACCCACCAATACTTTCACGAATACCCCGACCGATACACCTACGACGCTTAACACACCTACTCCAACAAATACGCCTACCAATACTCCAACGTATACGCCGACCAATACGGTTACGAATACCCCAACACTTACGCCTACCAATACTCCTACGAATACTCCCACCAACACTCCAACGTGGACACCAACCAATACGGTTACTAACACGCCTACCCAAACGCCTACCAACACACCGACAAATACACCAATTATTTTGATTCCTACAATAACTATTCAAAAGAAGGTGTCTCAGTCCACCGCTTATCCCGGCAATACCCTTACCTATGACATTGATTTGTCGGTGAGCAATGCTCCGGCAACGGCCGTATTCGTCCAAGATACCCTGCCGGCTAATTTAACTTTTACTGATTTCCAAACGCCGACTCCTGGAGTGGCGGTAACCGCCAATCAAACCGGGTCATTATTAAGCTGGAATTTCAGCAATCCTTTACCCATTGGAAATTACGTGTTGCCCTACCAGGCTTCCATCACCAGTCAGGCGCCCAGCGGAACACCTTTGGTTAATCAGTCATGGGTGACGATTGCGGGTGGGTCACCTGTTTCAGCCATCTGTCCAGTGACGGTGATTGGGTTATTTACAGTTCAAGTGAATATTTATAACTCGGCCGGGGAAGTGGTGAAGACCATTCTGGTGCAGAATGTTTCTCAGCCGATAAGCAATCTTACGCTGTCAACAAGCAACCTGATTACGACCCTGCAAGGGCCGGGAAGCACCATATATATTTATTACAATGGAGCGCTTATTGGAACTTGGGACGGGTCTAATAACAGTGGAAATCCAGTCACGAATGGAACTTATCAAATAAAGGTAAGCAGTACTTCCACTTCGGGTGTGGTAACAAGCGTATCCCAACAGGCAACGGTAAACCGCCAGTTGTCCAATATCACCGCAAACATCTTCAATTCATCCGGAGAATTGGTTCGTACGTTATATAACGTGGTGTCTGACTCGTTTAATTCGCAGATGACAAACGTTAATTTAAGCTCAAGCGTGATCAGCCCGGGATCGGTTTTAAATGGGAATTCGGGAGGCTTAACGATCACTGTGATTACTTCAGGAACTCCGGTGACTTTGACCTGGGATGGAACAAACAACTCGGCGACAATGGTAACTCCGGGATCTTATACGATTCAATTAAATTGGGATAACGGACAGTCAACAACGGATATTAGTCGAACTGTATTAGTGATACCCTCAAGCGGGGTGACCGGTGTGGCGGTAGCCCGTCCCAACGTGTTGGAACCCAGCCAGACGATGACCACCACATTTGATGGCATTGGAGTCGCGAACGCTTATGCGGTCAACGCAAGGATATACACAATTGCGGGCCAGCTGATTACATCCATACAGGGAACGCCTGGAACAACATGGTCAGAATGGAACGCGTCAGGAATGGCCAGCGGTATTTATTTCGCGGTGGTGGATGTTCTGAACGCCAATGGCGGCAACATTGATCATCAGACTTTCAAGATATTGGTGCTTCATTAATTTAGAACTAAATCTCTAAAAGTATAATTTTCCATCATGCTTGATTAAAAAATAAGCATTTACTGGAATTTTGAAACTCTTGTGGTATCTTTTAATTGAAGCCACTGTTTAGTGAAACTAGTGGTTGAAAACAGATAAGACTAAAAACGTTTTAATGATTGTTTCATGGGTTTCGGCAGGTTTTAAGATTTAACCAGAAAAGGGATGTTCTTATGTGTAGCAGGTTTGTAGACCTGAAATTTACATTTAATAATTCAACCGGCACCTCCATGCAACAAACGCGTGGTTTAGAAAACATTAATAATTTCTCAGGGGTTTTATTAACACCTTTTATAAAATCGTTATTCCTTACATTGACTACTTTTTCTTTGTTTTTTTTCCTAATTCCATCCGCTTTTGCTAACCCGCCTCTACTTAAAGTTTCTGGAAACCAAATCGTCACCGCCAGCGGAGGCTGCACGGTGCGCCTGGTTGGAGTGGATCTTGATTCGCTGGAATGGAATGTCCCGCCGGGGGACGGTCCCAGCGGCGGTGATGGGGTTATGACGCAGCTTCAGGAGGCGGTTCAATATTGGAACGTCAATTGCGTCCGTGTACCTCTGGATCAAGACTGGTGGGACGGCAACACACCAAGCAGGGGGGCCACCAGCCAAGCCGCATATCAAAGCTTCGTGGACTCCCTCGTGACTTTCTGCAATACCAACAACATCTATTGCGACATTGACCTGCACTGGTCTGGCAACGGATCCACGGGCACGGCTAACGGACAACTATCCATGCCCGACGAAAACAGTTTGGTCTTTTGGGCCAGCGTGGCCGCCCGTTACGCCAATAATCCTTCGGTACTCTTCGATACCTTCAACGAGCCCTACCCGACTTCCTGGTCTGTCTGGCTGAGTGGAGGCACGACCGGGGAGGGCTTTACCACGCCGGGGTTTCAAACCATCGTGAATACCATTCGGGCCACTACCGCCAGCGGCACCAGTACCCTGGCCAGCGGCACCAAGGCCGAAAATATCTGTATAGTCGGCGGCCAGCAATATGCCTATTATTTCGTAGGCATGAGTCCGGTGGTGGATGTCGCCGGGGGCAACGGGATCGTGTATTCGGCCCATATCTATAACAACAAGAGCGTGAACACAGCCGCTGGCTGGGAATCCAATATTGATCCGGCCCTTGCTTATGGCCCGGTGTTGGTCGAGGAATTCGGGAATAACCAGAACACTAGCGACAATGGGGCTTTCGTGAACAGCGTTATTACCTTCCTCAACGGCACCAATGACAAGAATTACACCTATGGCGCTATGGCTTGGGATATGGATATAAGCGCGGGGCCCCCACTGGCTTCTGACTGGTCCTCAACACTGTCCGCCCCGGTTTCCACCGGCAGCACTGGTTGGGTGCTGGACTCCTATGAGGGACAACAGGTGTATGGCTGGCTGAAAGGTGTTACCCAGCCGTCCTGTTCGGCTAGTACAGCCACGCCGACTTTAACCCCAACGAATACTCCTACCAATACGCCGACGAATACGGTTACTAAGACACCAACGTCTACGCCGACTCATACACCCACGAATACGCCAACCAATACGCCCACGAAGACGGTTACCAATACACCAACGAATACTCCTACTAATACGGCAACGAATACCATTACGAACACTCCTACATCTACTCCAACTCATACAAATACCAATACGGCCACGAATACCCCAACTAATACGGCGACAAACACGAGCACTAATACTCCAATATCTACTGCGACTTATACAGCCACCAATACTGCGACGAATACGCCTACCAAGACGGTTACTAATACCGCTACTAATACCCCGACGAACACCATTACGAATACTCCTACAACTACCCCAACTCACACATCCACCAACACAGCGACCAATACGGCCACAGGAACAGTTCCCACGAATACGGTTACTAATACACCCACCAATTCACCTACTAACACTTCAACTGCTACCGTGACTCATACTCCTACAAATACAGCAACTTCAACGGTGACCAATACACCGACAAATACGCTTTCCCCTACAGAGACCAATACTCCTGCCAATACGGCGACTCACACCGCCACGAATACGCCGACTAATACGCCGACCAACACGTTGACTGCTACCATCACTAATACTCCGACGAATACGCCAACCAGCACCAAGACCGCTACGCCCACGAATTCACCTACCCTGACCCCGACCAATACAACCACTAACACGCCAGCAAATACTCTGACGAACACGCCAACCAATACAGCAACGGCTACTCCGACTAATACAAAGACGAATACGCCAACCATGACTACCACCAACACCCCGACTAGTACCGCCACGAATACTTTGACTCCGCAGGCAACATCAACCCATACGGATACCCCAACCATTACGGCGACTTATACTTTAACTCCTTCATCTGTTGTTGTGGTTTCCGCGCCTTTTCCAAATCCATCCAATGGATCGCCTGTGACATTTAACGTCCAAGTACCGGGTGAATCCACAATTACACTGGATGTTTTCACTTTGGCTTTCCGAAAGATATACAGTCAAACGACCCAGGCGGACGGTTTAGTAACACTTCAGTGGGATTTGAAGGATATTGCGGGAGTTCAGGTATCTAACGGGCTTTATTACGTTCGTATCCATGTCACGGGTGTTCAATCCATCACAAAAATTCTAAAAGTGTTGATATTAAGGTAAATTTGCCCGTTTTCTCTCGGCTGGTTCTGATCATCTTTTTCGTTTATTTATTGATTTTTTCAAAAGGAACGGCATAATTCCAACTTCACTTTTTAAAAGGTCCATAGGTGCCTGAAAAGAAGTGGTATAATGTTGTTCTGTTTAAAAACGTTTTTGGGGATTATTTGTTATATATCCCGGCTTTTCAAAGATTAAATAAGTAACGCGCCGATTACTTTATGAAACGGGTTTAGCCTCTCAATGACATTCATAAAAACTCATAATTCTTTGGTTGTTTCTGATGCGAATATCAGAAAGCGCGTTATTGAACTGACGGGAAATGTTGCCGTGAGATTTTTTTCACTTTTTTTGGCAGTTTTTCTTTTTGTTTTTATGGCGGCACCCTTCGCTTTTGCTTCCTCTTTCCAATTAAAAGTTTCCGGCAACGAACTCGTTACCACCAACGGTGATTGTCCTGTTCAATTAAAAGGGGTGGATTTGGATGGTTTGGAATATTCCAGCCAGGGTGATGAAGCTTCCGGAGTGCCCACGGTTAATCTGGGTGGGTATACCATGACTGATTATGTGACTATCGCTACTGAGGCGGTGAATGCTTGGCATGCCAATTATTTCCGTCTTCCTTTGAGCCAGGATCTTTGGTGCGGATGTTCCAGCGGCGGGCAAACCCCTAACTCGGGTTATCAGGCCGAAGTCCAGGCGCTTGTTAATTGGTGTAATACTAATAACGTCTATATAGAACTTGATCTTCATTGGTCCGGTACCTACGGAGGAACCTCGTCCACTACGCCTTGTAGCGGTGGTGGCTGGGGAACTTCTTATTTAAACCAAAGTTCAAATGATGGCGAATTGCCCATGCCAGACTGGAACAGCGTGTATTTTTGGAATTCCCTTGCCAGTACCTCTTGGATTCAAAACAATCCTGCTGTTTTGTTGGGGCTTTTTAACGAACCTTTTGACCCCAGTTTTAATGACCAAAGCAATTTCTGGAACATCTGGCTCAATGGCGGCGCTACGAGTTACGGTGACGGTCCCGCAAATACGCCTGGAATGCAGAAACTCTTGACGACGATTCGTACCGCTGGAGCCAATAACATCGTTGTGGCTGGCGGACTGGATTATGCCTTTGATTTGAGGGGCGTTTATGGCGATGAACCGTCCAGTTCCACTGTCTACAAGTTAACCGATACGGGTTCAGGATACGGAGTGGCTTACGCGGCCCATATTTATTCCAACAAAGGCAACAGCGCCAATTGGGATTCGCAGGTGACAGGCGCCACCAGCGTGGCCCCTGTCATCATCGATGAGTTCGGGGCCTCGTCTACTGATGGCGTGGCGTTCGAAAATTCTGTCATCGCCTGGCTGGTTGGCGGCAATGACAAAAGCTATGTTTTTAACGCAGCATCATGGAACTTCGCCCCGGATAACGCACCAGCCGATTTGTCCAGTTGGAGTGGTTATGTTGCGGATGCTTACAATGGCGCCCCGGTCTCAACTTGGCTAAATAATTTACATTTGACCCCTACGCCTACTTGCGTCATGGGCGGGCCCACGCCAACCTTTACGAATACTCCCACCATCACTCCTACGCCTAATTATTGTCCAGTCACTTTGATTGATAATTTTACGAGCGCAAAAGCTTATGGAACAAATTTTTGGGGAGGACTGTGGACTATATCAATTCCTGCAACAGGAACCACTACCACCTCTCATTACGGAGTTGTGCCTCCGGCGGGTCAAACCTACGCGGTCAGTATCACGGGTAATGTCGGAAGCGGCGGTTATTCTGACTATCAAACGCCACTTTACAATAATTCGGCTCCATTCAACGCTACGGGCAATGGCCTTGTGGGTGTTGGGTTTTATATCTATGGGGACGGTAATCCCTACCGTGTCAGTGCGATGTCAGCTGGAGTCACTGATTATGATTATTACGGCATCAATCTTTCGCCGCCGCCTGGTCAATGGACCTTTTATGAGATTTACTTTTCGGATATGACCCGTGAATCTTGGGGAACCCAACCAGGGTTACCCACCAATTACGGCGGGACTGATTTTACCGGAATTCAATTCGCCACCGTAAATACTGGCGCCTTTAATTACGAATTGGCCCAAGTCGAGCTCGTTTGTGCCTCGGGTATCACCCCTACTCCGACACCCAACTACTGTCCGGTGACGTTAGTTGACAATTTTGACTATACAACCGCCCACAATAGTCTGTGGCTGCAACCTTGGGGTGTCGTCACCCCTACCACCGCGGGTCAAGGTTCCATTACGATCCATTATGGTACCGCCCCGGCGCCGGGCAGCACCTATGCCGTCAGTATCCAGGGTTCCATTCCGGTGACGACCGGTTACGCGACCTATTACACGAACCTTTCCGCCAGTAACTCGTCTTTCAACCTGGCGGGTAACCAGATCATTGGGGTGGAATTGTATCTCTACGGGGATGGCGGATCTTACCGCGTTCAGGCTGAATCCGCTGCAGTTACGGATTTTGACTGGTATGGGTATACGGTCACTCCTCCTGCCGGACAATGGACCTTTTATCAGATTGCCTTTTCTTCCATGACACGCGCGGCGGGGGGGACTCAAACGGGATTGCCGACCAATTATGGCGGGTTCGATGTGACAGGTTTGCAAATCGCTGCCCAGCCAGGTGTGGGTCCGGGCGGAGCTTTCAGTTACCAGATGGACCAACTCGGTTTTTATTGTCTCTCGGGCATGACTCCCACTAATTCCCCGACGGTTACGGCAACCCCTACTCTAACGACGACAAATACCGCTACCAAGACACCCACAAACTCTCCAACCAGTTCGGCTACTAATACTCCTACCAATTCACCCACCAACACTCCCAATCTGACGGCGGCCAGCACGAATACGCCTACGAATACCCCTACTAATACTCTGACTAACACAGTTACGCTGAGTCCGACTAATACCGTCACGAATACGCCGACGAACACGCCGACTAATACACCTTCTAATTCCCCAACGAAGACGACTACTAATACTCCAACCAACACAGTAACCAATACGGTTACAAATACGCCAACTCCAACATTGACCAATACGGCGACCAATACGGCTACGGGAACGGTTCCGACGGACACGCCCACTAACACGCCGACCAATTCACCAACTAACACAGCGACTTTGACTCCGACCAATACGCCAACCATTACAGCCACCTCAACAGTAACTAATACGACGACTAACACGCCCACCAACACGCCGAGCAATACGCCGACAAACACATTGTCCCCAACGGAAACCAATACGCCAACGAATACTCCAACTTTAACGCCGACTAATACGATTACCAACACCCCAACAGCTACGTTGACTTATACGCCAACGAATACACCAACGAATACTGCAACTTCAACACCGACAAGCACGGTGACTAATACTCCGTCGGCTACGTCAACTTATACTAAAACCAGTACGCCAACTAACACTCCAACCTCAACGGCGACAAGTACATCTACTAACACCGCGACAGCTACGTTTACTTTTACAAATACGAATACGCCGACATCAACTTCAACCAGCACACCGACAAGTACTCCCTCAAGTACGTCCACTCCGCTACCGACAGCGACTAAGACTAGTACGCCGACGTTTACTCCGACTTATACCGCGACGCTTTCGCCAGATGTTATTGTTTCTGCGCCCTTCCCGAACCCTTCCAATGGATCGCCTATTTCTTTTGATGTCCAGGTACCAAGTCCGTCAACGGTGACCGTGGATGTATTTACGCTGGCTTTTCGCAAAATCAGCAGCCAAACTAAACAGATTACCGGTCTTTATCCATTCCAGTGGGATTTAAAGGATATTTCGGGAGTCCAGGCTTCCAACGGGCTTTATTATGTTCGTATCCATGTCGAAGGATCTCGATCTTCTACGAAGATTCTCAAAGTGCTGATTCTGAGATAAGCCATCAAGTGTTGGCGGGTTTGTCTGTTGAACCGATATCAAGGCTGTCTTTTGTCCGGTGGTAAATTGATAGTTATCCGTACTTTCCTTCCCCAAAGCTCAAAATTTTTACTAACATTCTTCCTGAATTAGTTCTAAGGGCGGACCGCCCGGTTGTTTTGAAATGTTCTAGCTAAATTAATGATGATTTTAAGGAGACTCTGTGAAAAATCCCTATGGTTATTTCGATGACTCGAAACGTGAATATGTGATCACCCGTCCCGACACGCCTCTGCCCTGGCTTAATTATATTGGGCAGGACGAATTTTTTGGACTCTGTACCAATACCGCCGGTGGATACACTTTTTGGAAAGACGCCAAACTTCGCCGCCTGACCCGCTACCGATATAACAACGTGCCCATGGATTTGGGCGGGCGTTATCTTTATATCAACGACAACGGTACAGTCTGGAATCCTGGTTGGAAACCCACGAAAACCAAGCTTGATAAATATGAGTGCCGTCACGGTCTGGGCTATACGCAAATTATTGGCGCCAAAGACGGCGTGGAAGTGGAAATGTTGTTTTTTGTGCCTTTGGGAGAAAATCTGGAAGTTTGGAAGACAACGGTTAGGAACACGGGTAAGACAACCAAAGATTTGAAATTGTTCTCTTATGTGGAATTCTGTCTCTTTGAAGCTCTTAACGATATGACTAATTACCAGCGCACCTATTCCATCGGGGAAGTCGAAGTCGAAGGTTCGGCTATTTATCATAAAACCGAATTCCGCGAGCGCCGCAGCCATTACACCCTTTTTGCCTGCACCAAAGACTTGGCCGGGTTTGATACCTCTCGGGACGCTTTCGTTGGAGTTCATAATGGATTGCATGAAGCCCAAGTGCCTTTTGCGGGTAATTCGAAAAAAACCATCGCTCACGGCTGGAATCCTATTGGTTCGCACCAGATTAACTTAAAGTTGGAGCCTGGCGCTTCCGAGACATTTTCTTTTTTATTGGCCTATATGGAGCAGGGAGATCTGCCCAAGTTTGACAAACCTTTTGTGATGAATAAAACCAAAGGCAAAGAATTGTTGGCCAAATATCAAAAGCCGGGAGCCGTCGATGAGGCCTTTCAGTCTGTCAAAAAACTTTGGGACGGATTGCTTTCTAAATTTCAGGTGGATTGTCCCGATCCCCACGCCAGCCGCATGCTGAATACATGGAATCAGTATCAATGTATGGCCACCTTTAATTTGAGTCGTTCGGCGAGCTTATATGAGACCGGCATTGGTCGGGGTATGGGTTTTCGTGATTCCAATCAGGATTTGCTGGGTTTTGTGCATCTGATTCCCGAACGCGCGCGCCAGAGAATTTTGGATATCGCCGCGACCCAATTGTCCGACGGCACCTGTTATCACCAATACCAGCCTTTGACCAAAAAGGGAAACGCAGAGGTTGGCGGGGATTTTTATGACGACCACTTGTGGCTGGTTCTTTCCACTTGTTCCTATATCAAGGAAACGGGGGACACTTCTATTTTAGAAGCACCTGTGGGCTACGCCGATAAGCCCGGCTCCAAGGACAACCTGCTTCACCATTTGGAAACCAGTATCGCTTATACCCTGAAAAACAGAGGAGGTCGTGGTCTGCCTTTAATCGGCCACGCGGACTGGAATGACTGTCTGAACCTGAATTGCTTTTCCACTGAACCTAACGAGTCTTTTCAATTGGCGGGTGACGTGAAGGGTTCCAAAGCCGAGTCCGTTATGATTGCCGGACTTTTTCTTTATGCTTCTCGTGAAATGGTCTCTTTATATAACTATTTGAAAAAGCCAAAGGATCAAGACCGTTTACAAAAGGCCTATGACGATATGCTAAAAGTGGTGGAAGAGCAGGCTTGGGACGGGGAATGGTATACCCGGGCTTACGATGCCAAGGGGAATCCGGTGGGTTCCAAAACTAATGAAGAGGGAAAAATCTTCATTGAAAGCCAGGGCTGGTGCGTTTTGGGTGGGGCGGGCAAAGATAATGGCCGGGCACGCCAGGCTTTAGAAAGCGTTCACTAACATCTCTACACTTCTAACGGGGTTATCCTTCAGCAGCCCGCCTACAGCACTTATCATTTGGAATTGGGAGAAGTGACCAGCTATCCGCCAGGTTATAAAGAAAACGCTGGCATCTTCTGTCACAACAATACATGGATCAACTTGGGCTGGTGTCTTTTGGGTGATGGTGATAGGGCATTGGAATATTACTTGTCCATCTGCCCCTCGGCTAAAGAAGAACAGATCGAAACCTACCGAGGCGAGCCTTATGTCTACTCGCAGATGATCGCGGGCCGGGACGCGGCCACGCCGGGAGAAGCTAAAAATTCATGGCTGACCGGAACCGCTGCCTGGACATTTCTCACGGTGTCACAGGGCCTCTTGGGCGTGAAACCCGATTTCGACGGCCTTCGCATTGATCCCTGTATCCCGAAGGGATGGAAGGAATTCAAAGTCACCCGCAATTATCGGGGTGTGGAATACCAAATCCTGGTGTTAAATCCCAAAGGGGTTTGTAGCGGGGTAAAGACCCTCAAGGCGGACGGCCAGACAGTGAAAGGGAACCTTATCCCTATTCCTTCTTCAAAGAAAATCGTGAAGGTGGAAGTGACTTTAGGGGAATAATCCCAATTGCGATCTATCCACTAAAGAGAATTCCTTTGTTCTCTTCTTTTTGAAAAAATGGCCTAAAGATCAAGCAATCTAGGCGTTTGTATCTGGAAGAACAGGTTTTTAGTGGTAAAATTAAGGGCATTTCTTTTTAATTTATAAGACCGTTTTGCAATTGCGGTTATTTTTGAGGGCAGTATTGAAACGATTTAAGGATTATTTAAACCTGTCCTTTAGCTTGGTTTTTCTGTGTTTTACTTTAGTTTTTATATCTGAAAAGCCCGCTTTCGCCCAATTAAACACGCTTTACGCTACAGGCAATCAACTGGCTACCGCTACTTCGGGCGGATGCATTTTGCATTTAAAAGGCGTTGATGTTGATGGACTAGAGTTTTCCCCTTATGGTTATGGACCCGGCGGGAGCAGTGCTAATTGCGGTGGGTTTACAGGCAACAGTACCAATGGTTGCGGGGGCGACACGATGGCGGCGGTTACTGAGGCCATTACGGCCTGGCACGCTACGGTGATCCGCCTTCCCTTAAATCAGGATTTCTGGTTCGGCTGTTCCAACGCAATCACCCAAATTTCGGCTGCCCAATATCAATCAGCCGTGTCTACCATTGTTAACTACTGCGCCTCCCAGAACGTTTACGTCATTATGGATCTTCATTGGTCCGGAACTTACAGTGGCACTACGCCCTCCATACCCGGCACAGGCCCGGGTTGGGGTACGGCCACGGGTCAACAGGTCATGGCAGACGCGAACGCGGTTACCTTTTGGGGCTCAGTGGCCAGCCAGTCTTGGACTAAAAACAATCCAGCAGTCTTATTTGATCTTTATAACGAGCCGAACAACCTTCCTTCCTGGTCAGTTTGGTTTAACGGCGGTGGTACGGGTGGAACTCCGTCCTGGACTCCGGGTATGCAGGGACTTTTAAACGCGGTACGCAGTGTGGGCGCCAACAATGTTTGCCTTCTGGGCGGTATGTCCTATTGTGCGGATCTGACCGGTGTTATCAGCGCCCCTGGACCTGTTACTAACACAGGCAACGGTGTTATCTATTCAGCTCATTTGTACGGGTCAAATGACGGAACTACCGCCGCTAGTTGGAACGGGGAAGTACCTTCTAGTGTTTTGTCGTTTGTTCCTGTTTTCTTAGGAGAATTTGGCGGAACCACGTCCTGCGGTACGGGCGGAAACCCTAATGCTGAAGATAACGGTACCTTTGATACCAATATGATCGGTTCATCCGGATGGGCCGTAACCACAACCGGCGTGGTGGGCGCCACGGCATGGTCTTTTACCGATGATTCCTGTCCAAATCAGCTAACCAATTGGACCTGGACTCCCAA
>Ga0206855_10068_pt1 | contig 32298 bp, 12 predicted proteins | sample Alteio_BWOrgCont_51_FD_152637 | JGI IMG/M metagenome (GOLD analysis project Ga0206855, IMG submission 152637) | Enriched cells from forest soil in Barre Woods Harvard Forest LTER site, Petersham, Massachusetts, United States -... | ecosystem: Environmental > Terrestrial > Soil > Temperate forest >...
TTTCCAGGACCTTTCGTCCACAACTATAAAACCAATCGTGTACTGGAAGTGGTATTTTGGCGATGGCGACAGCTCCTACCTCGAAAATCCAACGCACACCTACCTATTCGGGGGTAGCTACAATACTATACTTATATCTGAAAACATAAAAGATTGCGTGGATACTGCAGTAGAACCTGTACTCATTGACAACTTCAAACCTTTTGCAGGAAATGACACCATCATTGTCAAAGGCGAAAGCATACTATTCAACGCCACCGGCGGCGTGCAATATACCTGGACGCCGGCCACAAACCTTAGCGATCCTGACATCTATGATCCCATAGGCTATTATCCCGATACCGGTACTTTCATCTATTACCTGTATGTAGTCAGTCCCTTTGGATGCTCGGGATACGACACTATAAAAGTAACCGTAGTAAACCAGGCCGAGTTTTTTGTTCCCACAGCATTTACTCCTAATGGCGATGGCCGCAACGATATGTTCCGCCCCATAGCTGTGGGTTACCGCGACCTGAACTATTTCAGGATCTATAACCGCTGGGGACAACAGGTATTTTTTGGCAACTCCATAGAGGTAGGCTGGGACGGCACCTACGAAAACAAAAAGGCGGAAATGGGTACCTATTTCTGGGAGATCAGCTTCACCGACCGGTTCGGGAAACAAGGTTTTCTGAAGGGAGACGTAACCCTGATAAGGTAGGTATTGGACAAAATATTGTATTAAGGTGTATATTGCATTATAGTTGGCAAGGGATAAATTAGTGAGTTCAATAGTATCCTCTCCTGGTGAACTGCGCCGAACCATGATATTAGCTAAATGGATTTGATGTAGTAATTCCCCCTTTAGCGAAGGCCATGTGTGTGAGCGAAGGGGGTAAGGGGGATGTTTTTTTAGCTGAATATTGGATAAGAGGCAAATAAATATAGATTCACAAATTTAGCCCTTGCGGAGTATAAATACCCTGTTTAATACCAAGCAACTTATGCCAGTTTCTCGCAAAACCTGCCTGCTCTTGTTTTTTTTATCGCTTTCTGTTTACAGGGCGCAGGGGTCGCATATAGTGGGCGGAGAGGTAACCTATAAATTCCTGGGCGCGGAAACAGGCGGCAATAAATACGAGATAAGCCTGACTATTTATGAAGACTGCATAACCGGCAACCCTGCCGCAATTGAAGCAGATAATCCCGGATTTATAGAAGTGTTTACAGGCGCAGGCTTTACTACTTTTTTCGACACTATACAAGTTACCGCTCCTTCAGTGTCCGTACCTGCTAATTACAATACCAGTTGCCTTAGTGATCCCCCGCAATTATGCCTGCTCAAAAAAACTTTCGTTTTTGATTTTATTTTACCGCCAAGCGCCACGGGCTATCTTATCTCGTACCAGAGGTGCTGCCGCAACTCTACAGTGGTAAATATAAATTCCCCCGGAAATACCGGCTCTACTTATTACTGTGTTATCCCCCCATCGCCGATAACCAATAACAGCGCGGTATTCAAATACTATCCGCCACAGATTATATGCCTGAACAACCCGCTGACCTATGACAATAGCGCCACCGATGCAGACGGCGATTCGCTCAGTTATGAATTTTGCAATGCACTGACCGTAGGCAACAACGATAAAGGTCCAAGCTACCCCGACCCGCCGCCATACGACAGTGTTTCATGGGTCACCCCGACCTTTTTTTATACCCACCCTATGACGGGCTACCCGCCCATACAAATAGACCCGGTTACGGGCATAATAACCGGTACGCCTAATCGCGTGGGACGCTACCTGGTGACCGTTTGCTGTAATGAATGGCGGGACGGGATACTCATAAATACTATTAAAAGGGAGTTCCAGTTTGTAGTTACGCCCTGCACAAGGTCTGATGTAGCCTGCATTCCCCAATACTCTACCGATATTAATACCTATACCGTCAATTGCCACAATTTCACTGCCAACTTTATTAACTGTAGCACGGGTGGCAACACCTATCATTGGGATTTTGGCGTACCCGGCGTTTATAATGATACCTCCGATGCCTTTCAGCCCACCTTTGTATATCCCGATACCGGAACCTTCATAGTGAAACTGGTTGTAAATCCCGGCAGCAGTTGCGCCGACAGCATAGAAAGGTATGTAAAGATATACCCCGTGTTCAAAGCCGCTTTTGCCGATAGCGGTACGCAATGCCCCGGCGCACCCATCAATTTCCAGGACCTTTCTTCCACTACTATAAAACCAATCGTTTACTGGAAATGGTATTTTGGCGATGGTGATAGCTCTATCCTTGAAAACCCAGCACATGCTTATTTATACGGGGGTAGTTACAATACCGTACTGATAGCCGAAAATGTAAAAGATTGCATAGACACGGCCATACAACCCGTAATAATAGACAATTTCAAGCCTTTTGCCGGCAATGATACCATCATTGTGAAAGGAGAAAAGATACTATTCAATGCCACAGGCGGCATAGATTATACCTGGACGCCCGCCACAAACCTTAGCGATACCAATACCTACGACCCGCTCGGCTTCTACCCCGACACGGGTACTTTCGTTTATAATGTGTATGTAGTAAGCCCCTACGGATGCGCCGGGTACGACACCATAAAAGTAACCGTGGTGAACCAGGCGGAGTTTTTTGTACCCACAGCCTTTACCCCCAATGGCGATGGCCGCAACGATATGTTCCGCCCCATAGCCGTAGGTTACCGCGACCTGAACTATTTCCGCGTTTACAACCGCTTTGGGCAGCAGGTATTCTTCAGCAACTCTATAGAAACCGGCTGGGACGGCACCTACGAAAACAAAAAAGCCGATATAGGCGCCTACTTCTGGGAAATCAGCTTCACCGACAGGTACGGCACACAAGGATTTCTGAAAGGCGATGTGACGCTGATAAGGTAAGGAGGAATGCTTACAAACTATAAATATTCAGCCTGAAACAAGAAAAATTTTGCTGTAACGATAAACTGTTTATTTTTGCACTCCAATTTTAGCTTCCTTAGCTCAGTTGGTTAGAGCATCTGACTGTTAATCAGAGGGTCTCTGGTTCAAGTCCAGAAGGGAGCGCAAAGCCGCAGAAATGCGGCTTTTTTTTATGCTTTACATCTACTTCCTTTATAGCGAAAAGTCCGACATCTACTATGTTGGACATAGCATGACCCATAGGGACATATTATTCCATTTTTGACCACATTGCCCAAAAAACTCACTTTGTATTTTTCAGATGCAGATTTGCATTTATAACATTGTTTGCCATTTCCGGCACCCCATTTTATGCTGTCATTAAAGCCGCAAGCCCGGCGCTTTTTTCAGAAGCAATATCATAAAATTGGAAAGGGTTTCAATTTGTGCAATTGAAACCCTTTACCAGTATAGTTTTTATCATATTTTACCAACCATTTTTCACCACACTGTCGCGCTTAATACCCTAAGGCATGTACGCTGAAGCTGGCGCTGTTATAAGGCGCTGATATGTTGGTAAGGCAGCTTGTGAATACATCCTGTATTGAAATAAGCGTAACGCCCGTTGTCCCGCCATTTGGAAGGACAGGGGTAACAAATTGTCCCAAGCCCCCGGTAAATGACATGGTGGATGTAGCTCCGGGAATTACGTTTGCCCCGGAGAGATTATACGTAATCAGGTAAGTAGATGCGGGAATGGTCTTTGATGATACCTTAATCACAGTAGTGTAATCAATGGCTGAATATCGCCCATTCACTCCCAGGTTTGCCACACTCGGGCCGGGCGATGTAGGTTTAACGAAAAGGCTCGTGGTATATGTTGTAAGTGCATAGCAACCCGTTCCTGAATTGCTGGCAGTTAACGAATAGACAATAGTACCCGTTACCGTAGGCGTAACTGAAGGCGTTGCACCGGTATAGCCGGAACCATCGGAACCTGACCATACCCAAGTGTTGGCATTGGTAGTATTTGCCGATAATGTCACCGTACCAGTGAGGCATATGGGGGTCAGGGAAACCGTAGCGCCGGTTGAAGTGGGCGAAGGGTTAACACTGAGCGTGGTATTTACCGTATTACCGGTGCAGGTAATACTGTTTACATATACTGCCGTTACAGCAATATTACCACCAATAGTAGTAGCGCCGCCGTTGGTTGCTGTGAATGAACCGATATTTCCTACGCCTGATGAACCGAGGTTTATTGCCGTATTATCATTTGTCCAGTTGAAGGCGGTGGCTATACCGGTGAAGGTAATAGCCGCTGTGGGGGCGGTGTTACATACTGCTTGATTTGCACCACCGGATATAGTTACCGTTGGCGTTGGGTTCACAGTTACCGTAAAGCCGGTTGGTGTTGCTCCCGTACAGGTAATGCTGTTCACATACACAGGCGTTACCGAAATATTCCCGATAACCGGAGAAGAACCAGTATTGGACGATGCACCGAATACCAGGCTGGTATTTGAGCCGCTTGCCAAAAGTCCGTCAACCGCCGACTGGTCGTTGGTCCAGTTGTAGGTGGTTGCTACGCCGGAAGGAGTAACCGTGGTTGCTGTGGCGCCGCTGCATATTACCTGGCTGCCTATTGAGTTTACGGTAGGCGTTGGGTTCACGGTTACGGTAAAGCCGGTTGGCGAGGTTCCCGTACAGGTTATGCTATTCACATAAACAGGCGTTACAGAGATATTCCCTATTACTGGGGAAGAACCGCTGTTGGATGATGCACCGAATGTAAGGCTGGTATTTGTGCCGCTTGCCAAAAGTCCGTCAACCGCCGACTGGTCGTTGGTCCAGTTGTAGGTGGTTGCTACGCCGGAAGGCGTAACCGTAGCCGCAATATCGCCGCTGCATATTACCTGGCTGCCTATGGAGCTTACCGTAGGCGTTGGGTTCACAGTTACCGTAAAGCCGGTTGGTGTTGCTCCCGTACAGGTGATGCTGTTCACATAAACAGGCGTTACCACAAAATTACCAATAACCGGAGAAGAACCGGTATTGGATGATGCGCTGAACACGAGGCTGGTATTTGTACCGCTTGCTGCAAGGCCATCAACTGCTGACTGGTCGTTGGTCCAGTTGTAGGTGGTGGCAACGCCGGAAGGGGTAACCGTAGCCGCAATATCGCCGCTGCATATTACCTGGCTGCCTATGGAGCTTACCGTAGGCGTTGGGTTCACAGTTACCGTAAAGCCGGTTGGCGAGGCTCCCGTACAGGTGATGCTGTTCACATAAACAGGCGTTACAGAGATATTCCCTATTACCGGGGAAGAACCGCTGTTGGATGATGCACCGAATGTAAGGCTGGTATTTGTGCCGCTTGCCAAAAGTCCGTCAACCGCCGACTGGTCGTTGGTCCAGTTGTAGGTGGTTGCTACGCCGGAAGGCGTAACCGTAGCCGCAATATCGCCGCTGCATATTACCTGGCTGCCTATGGAGCTTACCGTAGGCGTTGGGTTCACAGTTACCGTAAAGCCGGTTGGTGTTGCTCCCGTACAGGTGATGCTGTTCACATAAACAGGCGTTACCACAAAATTACCAATAACCGGAGAAGAACCGGTATTGGATGATGCGCTGAACACGAGGCTGGTATTTGTACCGCTTGCTGCAAGGCCATCAACTGCTGACTGGTCGTTGGTCCAGTTGTAGGTGGTGGCAACGCCGGAAGGGGTAACCGTAGCCGCAATATCGCCACTGCATATTACCTGGCTGCCTATTGAGTTTACGGTAGGCGTTGGGTTCACAGTTACCGTAAAGCCGGTTGAAGAGCCGGTACAATATGCGGTGGATGGGGTGACAGTTATTGTAGCAACTACAGGCGATGAGCCGGCGATGGAAGTGGTAAATGTGCTTATGCTGCCGGAGCCGCTTGTGGTTCCAAAGCCTATATCTGCTGTTGACGTCCATGAGAACGTGGTACCGGTACTACCACTGAAAGCAAATCCACCGGATACCGATGTACCATTACAATAGATCGCGTCTGAAACAGGATTAACAGTTGGTACGGAGTTCACCGTTACCGTTACTGTAGTAGTACCTGTGCAGCCACCTACGTTTGTGCCGGTTAGTGTATAAGTAGTGGTTACGGAGGGGTTCGCCGAAACACTTGATCCGGTAGAAGCGGATAAACTGCCTGATGGCGCCCATGTATAGGTAGTTGTGCCAGATGCGGTAAGCGTGGTTGGCGTTCCTAAACAGATTGAAGTATTGGAGCCTGCGCTAAGGCCCGAAAGCGGGTTTACCGTTATGGTAGTTACCACAGTAGCCGAGCCGGTACAGGCCAGAGCAGACGGGGTTGCAGTAACTGTAGCTATTACGGGCGATGCGCCTGTATTGGTTGCGGTAAAGGCCGCTATTGAAGCAGTTGAGCCACTGGTTCCAAAACCTATATCGGCAGAAGACGTCCAGGTAAAGGTAGCGCCGGTATTACCGGGGTCAACAAAGTTAATAGCTGACGCTGATGCACCGTTGCAATAAGCAACGCCTGTTATCGTATTTACAGTGGGCGTGGGGTTCATCGTTACCGGTTGCGAAGAGGAAGCCATACAACCATTTGAATTGGTTACGGTAAGTGATGCGGTGTAAGTGCCTGCGGCAGTATAAGTATGCGCAACGCCATTAATTGATGAAGTAGCAGCGTCGCCGAAGCTCCAGGCATAGGTGCTTAAAGTTTCACCTGCAGCCACCCATGTGGTACTGCTAAGCGTTAAGTTATGCCCGTTGCCGCTGGCGTCAGCGGTAGTGGTTCCTGTGCCTTCATTGAAAGGCCAGTTGCCAATCAGCCCGCTTTGCGGCGCGGTATAGCAGGCGTTCATATCCGTTGCTACCTGGCTGCCGCTCCTTGCCGTAGTCCAGAATTTCACTTCGTCTATATTGCCGTTGAAACCCTGGTTTGCACTATTGCCGGGATCATCGCCGATATAAAAGCCTACCGTTCCGTTACCGCCATCGGTAAGACAGGTGGTAGTGGGCGTGATTGGAACCGGTGGGTTAGCGGTCTCGTTGGCATAAGATTGGGAAACACCGTTTGCATATATATACCATGTTGAGCCATCATAAGTGGCGGCTACATGTGTCCAGGTACTGGCAGCGGGCACAAAAGCGGTTTGTAAAACGGTCACATTACCAAGTACAATGCTAAGATAGCCAGTGCCGCTTTCCAGGAACAAAGTATAGCCGGAACATGCCGAATTACCGTTCGACATGATCATCTGGTTGTGGGAAGTATTGCCGCTCCAGTATATCCAGGCTTCCATGGTTATATTGCTGGTTGCCGTCGAGATAAGGCCGCCCAACGAGGCTTTACTTGAATTAGTACCCGCGAATGTCAATGCTTCCCCGCTGCATAATGGTGCGCCGCTGGTAAATGTTACCGCATTGCCATAACATACCGGGTCTGGGCTGGGGGTAAAGGAGGCGCTGGGTAAAGCGTTCACCGTTACCACCACGCCACTTGATACCTGCAGACCATTACCATCGGTAATAGTAAGGCTATAAGTATGGGATCCTGCGGTTGCCGCATTCACAGTAGCGGTAGCGCCGGAAGTTGATCCGGTATATGTACCCCCATCGGGAGACGACCATGAATAAGTAATTGTACCTGTTGCGTCGCTGCTTGCCGATGAAGATAAAACAGGATTACCGCCTCCGGCACATACGGAGCTAACCGTAGCGGAAATAGTTCCTGTAGTTTCCTGGTTACTGATACCGGTGAAATTTGCTGTTGCGTCTGTAACGCCGCCTGAAGTAGTTATTGGGTTTGAACCGCCGGCGCCAAATATCTTCCAGGGACTGCTACCGGTCCATTCACCCATTGTAATATCAGCAGCGCTGCCATTTACGTCCCCGGCTACATAAGTAGCGGAAACATCGTAGTTAACCCCTCCTGTCGCAGTTACGCTCCAGTAACGGTTCAGATAATTGGCAGCGTCATTATTGTGCGATTCTTTACTTGCCGTAACATTTGCGCCTACGGTACCGCTGCCGGAGTTAAAGGTAACAGTAACCGGTGTGTAATTACCACCGCCATCTCCTATCGGGTAAATACCAGTAGTTGATTCTATAACCATACCACTGCCATGCGCATCTGCATAAGAAGAACTGCTGCCGGTTGTTGAGGCAAGAGTAAGATTATTACTGCCCAAGATTAAATTTCCTAATGTTAAATATAAGCTACCTCCGGAAATATCAGTGGTCTGGTCTAAAGTTACACCTGCGCTGTTGTATATAGTAAGGGCGCCCGAGCCGCTACCAAGTGTAGCCGGCAACCCAAAAGTACCTGTACCTGTATGCTGTGCTGATGAGCCGTTAAATACATACTCGGCTGCACCGCTAAAAGAGACATTACTAAAGCCAACATAACTGCTTCCCAGGGTAAACGAGGTATTAAAGCTACCATACATTGCCCCGCTTCCGCTTGTATTGGCGGTTACCAAAACACCGAAGGCATCTATCTGAACGCCATCATTTTCTCCCGATTTCTCTCCTATATTATAAGTACCGCATACAAGCGTACCTGCTACCTCCAGTATTTTCGTAGTATTTACTCCCGAAAAACTAAAGGTTGGCATTGGTAAATTACTCATTAATGTTACTATCTGGCCACTGGCCACCTGCAGGATATTATCATTGCTTGGGTTGGTACTGGTCCAGGTAAGATTTGTAGTGTTTGATACACCGGGTGTAAAGGAAATAATATGATATGCGCCGCCGCCAACAGAAATATTAAACCTGGCTGTGCCGCTTACGGTCAGATCGCCATATACAAACATAGCGCCCACGCTGCCTGAATAATAATACGCATCCTGGTCAACAGTTACCGGGCCTTTGAAAGATACATCGGCCGTAGGCGTAAACGTAACCCCGGGGAAACCACCTATTTCCACATCACCGGAAACAGACCAACTGCCAGAAGATGACATGCTACGGCTCATTTCAAACGAATCCGTGGTAATGGTAAAGTTAGCGGTACCAACTGCCGATACACCTGTCGGGTCATTGGTCCATGCGCTTGCATCATTCGCATTAAGTGAACTGCCAATTAAAGGATAAAATTTATGGCTGGTCGTGGGCAATACATTTACCGTTACTGTAACTGTTGTTGTATTCGTACAGCTATTTGCGTCCGTACCGGTAACGGAATAGGTAATATTTCCTGTTCCCGACGGTGTAAAGGTAACCGGTGTACCGGCACTGGCAGATAAGCCGGTGGATGGAGACCATGCGTAGCTTACACTGCTGCCGCTTGCAGATAATGAGGACGTGCTGGTACCGTTATAATAAATAGGGTTTGGTGATGCGCCTGCCGAAATGGAGGGCAGCGGGTTTACCGTAATAGCGGTAACCACTGTAGCCGACCCAACGCAGGTTAAAGCTGTAGGCGTAACGGTAATGGTAGCCACGGTTAACGATGTAGGTGTAGCCGTAAACGCTGCTATATTGCCTGTTCCGCTGGTTCCGAAGCCTATATCGGCTGAGGATGTCCAGGTGAAGGTAGCGCCTGTATTACCGGGGTCAACAAAATTGATAGCTGACGCGGATGTACCGCTGCAATAGGCAACGCCTGCTATGGTATTTACGGTAGGCGTTGGGTTTACTGTTACCACTATGCCGCTGGATACCTGCAGACCATCGCCGTCTGTAATGGTAAGGCTATAGGTATGGGTACCTGCATATGTAGCATCAATAGTGGCAGTTGGCACACTTGACCCGCTGGTTGTGCCTGTAAAATGGCCGCCATCAGGCGAGGTCCATGAATAATTGGTGATACCTGCATCGCTGCTTGCCGATGAAGATAAAGTAGGGTTAGCGCCTCCCTGGCATACCGGGTTAGCTGATACGCTGACAGTACCTGTTGTTTCCTCATTACTGAGACCTATAATATCTACGTCTCCATTTGTTATGCTACCGGTAGTAATGGTCTTAGCGCTCGTATTGGCAGGGCCGAATCTAAAATCAGCGCTTCCGGTCCAATAGCCAGCAGCTATATCGGCGTCAGTACCCACAATGTCTGAGGATACATAGGTACCCGTTGCGCTGTAACTAAAGCCGGAACCGGTTGTACCTACATTCCAGAAACGGTTCAGGTAATTTGTTGATTCAGTAATACCGCCATCTTTGAATACGTGTAGTTTTACGCCGGCAACATTACCGGAAGCGCTGCTGAAAACTAATGAAAGGGGGGAATAATTACCCGAAGCGTCGCCTGAAGGATAATTATAAGTACCTGAAGTAGGGATAGATTCAAAAACCTCTTCAAAACCACTCATCTGTATGTATGAACTGCCGCTGCCGCCGGTGGGCTGGATAGTAAGATTATTACCGTTTAACACCAGGTTTTCAGATGTTAAGGTCAATGTACCGCCGGAAAGATCCGTACTCTGAAGTAAAGATACGCTGCCGCCGGTTTTATTGATCGTTACATTACCACCTGAGGTAAGCCCTGGTAAGTCGTTTGATGTACTACCGATATATTGCGTTCCGGAACCTTCATAAACATAATTGGCGCCGCCAGATAAAGTTACAGTTCCTGATATAGCGCCGGAATACAAGGAGCCATAAATCGCCCCATTGCCATTTGTATTGGCAGTTTTTAAGGTACCTCCGCCGGCTAAATCAAAACCTTCATCATCATTTACCGCATCAGTAATAACATGTGTTCCAACATCCAGTGTACCACCATTGTTCACAACAATCGCGTAGTTGCCTGGCAAATAGCCACCACCCTCTCCATCTGATAAGCCCAGGTCAGTTTGTAATACTACGGATGCGCCGCTATTTATATTAACCTGAACGCCAAAACCAAACGGACCTTGCCCTCCAATGGAGGTCGTGTTTGCCCAATTAATATGTTGTGTAGAAGATCCAACAAAATTAACATTCATATAATTATAATTATCATAAAAAAATCCTGTACCCGTTTCAAACAGGTCACCTGAAAGATTTACATTCAAATCAGGATTACCACCATCAGTACCAGATGATCCTACGAACCATGCATTATTACCTAACATAAGATAACCCCCAATAGTTACATCGCCAACAGGTTGGAAATAAACACCTGAGGTAATAAATCCAACCTGTACATTACCAGATACATTCCATGCGCCTGTGGTTATCATACTTGTAGTCACTACAAATGTATCATTGGAATTGGTAAAATTTGCCGGAGGCGTCAATGTGGCGCCTGTCGGGTCATTAGTCCAGTAAGAAGTATTATCGGCATAGTATGGCCCGCTTCCCCCTCCTGTGTAAGTGTAAAATTTAGTGCTTGTAGTGGGCAATACATTTACGGTTACCGTTACTGTAGCCGTATTGGTGCAACCGCCGGTAGCTGTTCCGGTAACAGTATAAGTTACATTCCCGGGGCCTGATGGTGTAAAGGTAACAGGGGTACCTGCACTGGCAGATATGTAGGTGGATGGAGACCATGCGTAACTGACGCTGCTGCCACTTGCCGATAATGATGAAGTGCTTGAGCCATTATAATATATAGGGTTGGGTGATGCGCCTGCCGAAATGGATGGTATTGGATTCACCGTTATAGTGGTAACCGCAGTAGGAGAGCCAACACAGGTTAATGCAGTAGGCGTAGCGGTAATGGTAGCCACGGTTAAAGAGGTTGGTGTAGCCGTAAACGCCGCTATATTGCTTGTGCCGCTGGTGCCAAAGCCTATATCTGCTGAGGATGTCCAGGTGAACGTAGCGCCTGTATTACCGGGGTCAACGAAGTTAATTGCTGATCCTGATGTGCCGCTGCAATAGCCAACACCTGCTATAGTATTTACGGTGGGTATGGGGTTCACCGTTACCACAGTAATAGCAGTACCGCAATTGAGGGTATAAGTAACCGGAGCCGTACCTGCAGTAACCCCGGTAACGGTAACCGTAGCAGAAGTAGTGCCGGTAAGGGTTACATTGCTGCTGGATGTAGTCCAGGTACCCCCGCTTACGCTGTTGGTAAGCGTAGTGGTTCCTGTGCCGCAGATACTTGGGGTACCTGTATTACTTGCTGCCGGTAGTGTAAGCGATATGGAATTGCAGCTACCAATGGCGCCGGTTTCATAGTTGGCAGATGCGCCTGTGAGCGCAAAATTGTGGAGTACACCGCAATTATAATTGCCGCTGTAATCAAGCGCATTTCCAATACCGGTATTTGTGCCGCCTGCTGTACCTTCATTGAAGCGGTAGTACGCCTGCAGATTACTCTGTTGCGCCACATCGCAATTCATATTGGCCTGTATCTGCGATTGCGTTCTGGCTACATTCCAGTAACGGAATTCATCTATGGAACCATTAAATTCAGTTAAAGCGCCACCGGAGCCATCGCTGTATGCCCCAATGAGCCAGGGCTGAAGAGCGACCGTTCCCGCTTCATTATCAATAGGTGTGCTTAAACTTGATGTTCCAGACGCAACAAGTATCCCATTTATGTAGGTGTACTGATTACTCCCTGAACGCACAAAAGCGACATGGGACCATATATTTGCAGTAACTGAACTTGCGGAAGTCAGATGAAGAGCATTTGTATTTGTGGCGTCAGTTAATACGAAAACAAGCTGCCCGCTGGTATTTATCCAAATCAAAAACTGGTTATAAACATTGGCTTCAATAGCCTCTGCTGTGATAAGCTGGGGCGCGCTGAAATTTAGCGGGTTTATCCATGCCTCAAATGTGAAATCGTTGGTTCCTAATGTAATGGTACTTGCGGGTTGTATATATGTGCTGGAACCATTAAAATTCAGCGCTGCATCGGGCGTCAATACATTAACCATAGTTGTAGCCGCACAGCCCGTAAGCGTATAAGATATTACAGAAGTTCCCGTTGATAAGCCCGTAACAATACCTGTAGATGGGTCTATAGTTCCCACCGCCGTGCTTACAGACGACCATGTGCCGCCGCCTGTGGCGTCGGCAAGTGTAGTGGTAATAGCTGTGGATAAGGTGGTATTGCCGGTGATTGCAGATGGTAATGGGTTGATGGATACCGTTACACTTCCCTGCGTACCCCAGCAACCTGCTGATGATTCCGCATTGAAATAATAGGTACCTGACGCGCTCACAGTTTGCGGCGTACCGCCTAAGCCGGTTGATGTGCCACCGGAAGTAGTTCCTTCATAATAAATGGCGCCACCTGAACCGCCGCTTGCGGATATGGAAGTGCTGCCGCAGAAGGTACCTGCGCCGCTGGCTGTTACCGTAGAAGGTAATGGGTCTATGCTTACCGTAGCTGTATAATAGCCGGAAGTACAACCGGCGCTGCTAACTGTTACTGAATAGGTTTGATTGCCTGAAGTGCCATAATTTGCCGTATTGGTATTGCCACTGGTTGAGGAAGCGCTTATACCCGCGCCGCCCCAGTTATAGGTATAACTGCTTATGCCGCCAGACGCACTGTTTGCCGTAAGCGTAAAATTACTGCCTGAGCAGGCATTTGCAGGGCCGCTAAGGGAACTAAGTATTGGTGCATTCTGAGTAATTGTTTCGGTAGGAGAACCCGAAAAAGGTGTGCTGCAACTTGTGCTGGAATAAGCTACTGATATTAAATTTATGGTGTTGGAACCGGAAGAAAGCAGGGAAGAAGGAACACTAAAATACCCGGTATTACTTGAAATAGTCAGCGAAGCTGTTTGAGACGCCCCACCGCCAACATTATAAGTAACTATGTAACTTCCATCAGCGAGGCTGGTGGAAAGCACATTCACCGTACCGGTTACTCCCGCGCAAACTGTTGTGCCGGATGTGGTGATGGAACTGGCTGCGGGATCTGGATTTACCGTCAGCGTCATCGTATATGAATTTGTGCATCCATTAGAAGGATCATAGATAGTAAGCGCTCCGGAATAGGAATTAGCGGCTGCTCCTGCAGGTACAGTAATAGTCAATGGGCTGGTACCTGGGAACGAAGTAGTAAAGCCGGTAAGATCTGTTAATTGGCCGGTTGGCGTCCAGGTAACATCATAATAAGGCGCAGTACAACCTACAAATGGAAAATTTACCGTACTGGTTGAAGAAGCATTATAACAGGTTGAACCACTTGGGGTTAACCCATAAAGTTGCGGCTGATCATGAACATAAAAAGATGTATGATATGGGCCTGTTCCTAATAATCCAGGGTCGGAGCAAGTATTATATATATCATCAATATTTACAGTGTATGGAGAGTATGCAGTAGTAAGACCGGTTGTTGGTATATTAAATGAACCTGATCCACTGCCGCCGGATATAACTAATGTTGCGGATACAGTCCCGGATCCTGTTCCATAAAAATTAGTTAAATCATATTCAATTGTATATGTGCCATCTGCAAGAGTAGTAGAAGATAAATTAACAACATCAACAGTACCAGAGCAAATATCTCCCGTAGCATGAGCCGATAGTGATGTATATGCCGGTACCGGGTTTACGCTGAATGTGGCAGTATTGCTTGCCGATAAATTGCTGATACAGGAATTTGCATCGGTAATTGATGTAAGTGTTAAGGTTTCTGATCCCGAATGAGTGAGCGAGCCTGTATTAAATGTACCCGCAGTGCTGGCAGTAACACTGACGCCCATAGTAGTAAGACCGCTGGCAGAAGGATTACTGGTACTATAGGTAAATGTATAGGTGCCTGTAGAAAGGCTGCTATTGTTGTAATTAATTGTCGCAGCTGTATTCTGGCAAACATTTGATGCACCGGTTATGGTAAGACCGCTTACACTGGGCAGCGGATTTACAGTTTTAGTGGTAACAATTGTAGCCGAGCCAACACAGGTTAATGCAGTAGGTGTAGCCGTAATGGTAGCTATGGTTACCGATGCCGCAGAAGTGGTAAACGCCGCTATACTGCTGGTACCGCTGGTACCAAAGCCTATATCTGCTGAAGACGTCCAGGTAAATGTAGCCCCTGTATTACCGGGGTCAACGAAGTTGATACCTGCCGATACTGTGCCGCTGCAATAAACAAATGCAGGTCTGGTGTTTACGGTTGGGGTTGGGTTCACCGTTACCGCAGTAGTATAGGTAGCGGTGCAGGTGCTGTTTGTAATTGCTACGGTATATATACCCGATGTGGTAGCGCTTGCTATGGTTGCATTTTGAGACGTAGAACTGGTAATGGCGTCCGGCCCGGTCCAGGTATAGCCCGTTACATCAACCGATGGGCTGTTGGCATTAAGCGTTACCGAACCGCCTGTGCATACCGGGCTGGTATTTGTGGCATTGGTGAGTGTGGGTAATGGTGCGGGATTAATACTTACTGTAACCGTAGCCGTACCGGAGCAGGAACTGTTGGTATTAGTACCGGTTATGGTATAGGTAGTGGTAGCTGTGGGCGATGCCGTAACGCTGGCTCCCGTGCTTGCAGACAAGCTGGAGGAAGGTGTCCAGGTATAAGTATTAGCGCCAATGGCAGTAAGGGCTACACCGACGCCGCTGCATGTAGTGGTATTGGCGCCGCCGCTTACCTGGAATGGCACGGTAATGTACACCACTCCATTTCCCGAAGAATTATACCCTTGCGTATGAGAAACGGAAGTTGCTAAAGTTGGGTCTGTATAAGAAGACCCGCCGCCGCCGCCGCCGCCTTGGGAGCTGCCGATGCCGTCGCTGGAGCCGCCGCCGCCGCCATAATAACCGCCGCCGCCGCCGCCGCCATGGCCTGTTGCAACGGTGTTGCCATTACCACCGGTGCCTGAAGCGCCATTGCCACCATCATCAGTGGAAGGCGTAGTAACACCTCCTGCCCCGCCGGCTGATTGCGTTCCGCCGCCGCCGCCGCCGCCGCCACTGATGATGCTGACGCCCGCTGCTCCTGTCAGGCCGCCACCCGCGCCGCCCGCACCGCCGGTGCCGCCGCCAGAGCCACCGCCGCCGCCGGCTACAATAAGAGGTGTACTGCCAATGAGAATATCAGAGGCGCCGCCGCCGCCACCGCCTTCACCTGATGATGTACCCCCTCCGTTGTACCCGGCTGATGCAGTACCACCTGCCCCACCTACATTAATAGTTAAAACTTGCCCGGGTGTTACGGCAAGGGTTGCGGTAACCCTACCTCCGCTGCCGCCGGCAGTAGGGGTAGTATTAGCGCCACCACTGCCGCCGCTTACATCTACCGATATGCCGGTTACCCCTGCGGGTACGGTCCAGGTCTGCACCGAGCCGGTTTCGGTAAAGGTTAATGTACATGTCGTAGCAAAGGTAGCCCTGATGGTATGCGTAGCCGAAACAGAAGTAAAGGTATAAGTGCTTACAGCAGGTACGCTGGCGCCATCAACTATAAGGCTGTCTATGGCATAGCCGCCGCCGGGGGTAATGGTATATACCTGGCTACTGCTTACACAGGTAACCCCCGATGGCGAGATGCTGCCATTGCTGCCTGCTGTGGCCGTAATAGCGTAGCCGGAGTTAGTAACCGTTACATTGGTGGTTGCGGTAATGCCATTACCATCCGTCATGGTAACGGTATAGATTGTTGTGGCTGAAGGGTTGGCAGATACCGGTGAGCCGGTAGTGGCTGATAGCGAAGTATTGGGAGACCAGGTATAAGTAAGCCCCGCGCCGCCGGTGGCGTCATCGGTTGGGCTGGCGGTCAGTGTAGCGCTACCGCCGGAGCATATTGTTGCCGGGGTGGATACGCTCACACTTGCCTGGTTGCTGATACCGGTGAAATCGGCGTTTTGATCTGATACGCCGCCTGTAGTGCTTATCGTGCCTCCGCCCGCTGTACTGCTTGCTGTGCCAAATATTTTCCATGCAGTTCCATTATATTCACCCATACTAACATCGGAAAGACCAGTAACCACTTCGTCTGCTGTAACAAAGGTTGCGGTTGCATTATATGTCATTCCTGTAGCGCTTAATGCCACTGTCCAGTAACGATTTAAATAATTATTACCATCGGCATTATGAGGCTCTTTGGATGGCGTAACATTTACACTCGCTGTAGGGCTGCCGCCGGAAACAGAAGTGAAATTAAGCGATATAGGTGTATAATTAGAAGCATCTCCTACCGGGTAAGTATAGGTGCTAAAAATACTTACCCCTTCTGCTACCCCACCGGTACTATGCGCATCTATGTAGGAAGCAGAAGAGCCGCCTGTATAGTTACCTAAAAACAGGTTATTGCTACCTAAGGTTAAAACTCCTGATGTTAAAGCTAATGTACCGGCAGGAAGAATAGTAGTCTGGTCTAAGATCACACCACCGCTGTTATTAATAGTAACTGTTCCTGAAACGGCAGCAGGTAACCCATATCCACCAGTACCCGTATGCTGCGCGCTTGTACCATCGAAAATATAACTGGCGCCGCCGTCTAAACTTACTGAAGCAATGGGGGTAAAACCATCGCCAAGAGCGCCATAAATCGCCCCGCCGGCATCCGTATTTTGGGTTTCTAAGGTAGCCCCGATTTCTAAAGTAAAAGTTTCTGAAGCAGTCTGGTACATTTGCCATGTACCAAAATAAACAGACCCGTACACATCCACACTCCCATATTTCGGTAATGGTAAGTTTGAAAGTAAGGTTACACTGGCGCCAGAGCCTATATACAAATCAGCGTGAGCGCTGCTACCAGAACTTGTCCAGGTGATATTTGAGGTGCCTGTAAAATTAAATATACACCAAACAATGTAAAAAGCAGGGGTAGAAGCAGTAAAGGATGATGTACCTAAAACATTAAGATTACCGGCAAGATTAATATTTACCGGGTCAGTAGCGCCGCTATTATACCAATTCGCGTCGTTACCTAATGTAAGAGCGCCACCTATTGTTACATCACCATTAGGATCGAACACAACACCCGTAGTCATAGTCCCGATTTCTACATAACCCGCTACTGTCCAGGTTCCTGAAGTAGTCGATGGGTCGGTTGACATACTTACAGTCATTACAAATGTATCCGCACTGGTGGTAAAGTTGCCTGGCGAAGAATACGAGCCGGTTTCTGATGCGCCGGTGGGGTCATTGGTCCAGTCGGTAAGAACATTCGCGTTATACGTTCCGCCGGAATAAGGGTAGAATTTAGTAGTCGTTGTTGGCAATACATTTACGGTTACCGTTACTGTAGCCGTATTGGTACAACTATTCGTACCTGTTCCCGTAACGGTATAAGTAACATTACCAACGCCTGCAGGCGTAAAGGTAACGGGTGTAGCGGTAGAAGCAGATAAGTTGGTTGTTGGATACCAGGAATAGCTGACACTACTGCCGCTTGCAGATAATGAAGATGTGCTTGACCCATTATAATATATGGAGGTGGGCGATGCGCCTGCCGAAATAGAGGGCGCAGGGTTCACCGTAATAGTGGTTACCGCAGTTGCCGACCCAACGCAGGTTAAAGCGGTAGGCGTAGCGGTAATGGTTGCTATAGTTACAGAAGCAGCAGACGCCGTAAACGCCGCTATAGTAGCAGTAGAACCGCTGGTACCAAAGCCTATATCCACAGATGATGTCCACGTAAAAGTAGTGCCCGTATTACCTGGGTCAACAAAGTTAATTGCCGAGGCCGATGAGCCGCTGCAATAGGCTACGCCTGCTATGGTGTTTACGGTAGGCGATGGATTTACCGTTACCGTTATAGTAGTAGTTGTTGAATTTGCACCGTCAGACACCTGGATAGTAAAGGCATCCGGGCCTGAATAGCTTGTATTGGGCGTATAGGTTAAACCTGACGGGGTAATACTTGTGCCGGAAGATGCGGTAGCATTAAAACCACCCAATGTGCCATGAGTGGGGGAAGATGAAACAGACCATGTAAAGGTAAACCCCGTAGTTTCGCTTGCGGTAAGTAATGAGTTGATTGACGTGGCGCCTGAGTTTTCACACACAGCCAGGTTTTGCGCACCACCTCCATCAAAAGAAGGGACAGCGCTGGGGATACCGGTAAAATAGGCGGTAAGATCAGTTATACCGCTGCCACCGGTAGTGGTTATAGTCTTTGCGCTGGTATTAGCCGCCGCATACTTGGTCCAACTGGTACTACCATTAGGCGATTCCGCCATACTTATATTTGCAGCAGTACCCACAACATCTCCGGCCACATAGGTGGCAGTTGCATTGTATGTGAGTCCTGATCCGCTGCCACCTAAATTCACAGTCCAGTAACGGTTTAAATAATCAGAAGCAGCGCTGTAATCTGCAGAAGGCGTAACATATACTGAGGCGGTACTGCTGCTAAAAGTGCCTGCCGTAAAATTAAGCGATACAGGCGTATAATTTGAGGCGTCTCCTATCGGGTAAGTATAGGTGGTGGTCGTTGATATATTTTCTGTTACCTCACCAGAGCTTGCATTTATGTAGGATGCAGATGAAGAGCCACCCGTATAGGACGACAACGTAAGATTATTAGTCCCTAAAGTTAAAACCCCGGAATTCAGGTTTATTACATCTACCGTAGTTGTCTGATCCAACGTTACCCCAGCAGCATTTTGAATGGTAACGCTGCCGCCAGATACGGAAGCAGGCAAACCATAGGTGCCGGTACCGGTATGCTGTGCGCTTGTGCCGTCAAATACATAGTTAGCATTATTGGGCAAAGATATAGTTCCGGTAAGCGCTACACCGCCAGTGATTGAGGTATGAAGTATTCCATAAATTGCCCCGGATGAGTTTGTATTTGCAGTTTTTAAAGTTGCCCCGCCACTCAAAGTAAAACCTAAGGCATTAGTACCGCTGCTGGTAGGCTGTCCCATTGAATAAGTTCCGCAATCAAGCGTTCCCCCGGTGTTTACAAGCACTGCAACATTACTATAACCGGCGTCGTAACTGGCGGGTAGCAGCAGATTAGAGGCAAGCGTTACAACAGCCCCGCTGCCTATAACAAGTTGTGCGCTGTTACTGAACGTAGTGCTTGGCCAGTTAATAATGGCAGTTCCGTTAAAATTAATTGCCATATCACCGGAAAAAGTGGAAAACTTACATAAACTTCCTACGGTTAAATTACCGGAAAGATTGAGGTTAACACTACCCGCAAAGCCACCGCCATTCTCCAAAATAAATGCGCCGCCAACAGTTACATCATTAGCCGGAGTAAAAAGATAACTACTTGACCCGCTGCCATGTACTATCACCGTACCGCTGACCGTCCATGTGGCGGAAGTATTCATGCTGTGATTCATATAAAATGTATCTGCACTGGTAGTAAAGTTTGCCGGTGAGCTAAACGGACTGCTTTCTGATGCGCCGGTGGGGTCGTTGGTCCAGTCGGTAAGAACATTCGCGTTATACGTTCCTCCGGAATAAGGGTAAAGTTTAGTAGTCGTTATCGGGTTAACTGTAACAGTAGTGGTACCATTTACCGTACAGGTTGTAGTTGCATCTGTTACCGTTACGGAATATACAATGCTGCCTGGTGTACTTGGCGTTGCAGTAGTCGGATCAGATGTCGTTGAAACTAATGAAGTCCCTGACCATAAAAAATCATACGATCCCGACCCACCGCTCGCATTTGACGTCAATGTTACGGTACCGGATGTGTATATAGGGCTATTATTGGTAGGACCAACAGAGAGCGCTGATGAATAAACTGTAGCTCCTGATGTTATAAACGAAGGCGATCCGGCAAGCGTGCCATTATAGGTGCTGCCTGAGGATGCGTTATTAGTGGCCGTACTGCCATCATTAAAATTATAATAAATGGTCAGTCCTGATTCTGATCCTGTTAAAGTATTATCCATATCACAGGCAATAGCATTCCCGCTCCTTGCTATATTCCATGCCCTTACTTCATCAACATCACCATCATAACCATGGTGGAAACCTGATCCGTCTTGTAAAGTTGCAACATTAAATAAATTTAAACTACTTGGTGCGCTTGAAATAGTACCCGTACCTACGCTTACCCCATTTATGTATAGTGTGATACTTGTTCCATTTTTTACTGCTGCCACATGTGCCCATGTACCCGCTACCAGTGTTGCAGATGTCTGGTCAACTTCCGCATAGGTTCCACTCTGGTTCTCTGCAAAACACAATTTTCCCGTACCATTAAGTCCCAAAGCTATTTCATTAAATGCACTGGTAGAACTACCGTATGACACAATAAACGACTGAGTCGTTAAACTTGTTGATGTTGGATTTATCCAGGCCTCCAACGTTAGTGTACCAGATGAAGCCAATGTTGTAATATCCGGTGTTGCGGAAATGTACTGAGAAGAACCATTAAAACTCACTGCATAATTCTGCGCATACGCCCCCAGGCTCATACAACTTATAGCCAGCAACAGAAATGCCGTTTTTACAGTCTTTCCAAGCAGCGAGGCAACAGGTATCAATCCTTTCAAAAAATTACGGCTCTTTAAAGCCCCTTCGGCGTGGCTCAGAATAACAGAACTGGATAAAACTTTCTTCATAAACGTGTGCATTAAAACAAATTTTTTAATAAGAACGAAATACTTAAAAAAGCAACACTGAACAAAGCGTTTCATCCAGTATTACATTACTAATCAAAATCCGTTATTGGCGCAATCTAATAAAGTACATCTTTTTTTTACAAAAATGTGCTGAAAAGCTCTGAAAGCGTTCTGAATGGCCGGTATGTTGTTCTGAGTGTAAATAAAAAAGTATTTATTTTTATATTTTAGCAATGAAACAATAGGTACTGTGCATGGCGTGAAACTGCTAAATAAGCATGTAAATCACCTATGTGTATATTATTGTGAGCTAAAATATAAAATATAAGCTCAAAAATATAAAAAGTATGTAAACTTCAAATAACTTTATCGTTGCCAACATGTTAATGATAAAAAATGGTTATGTTTTTAATTAATTGCGTAAATGGAAGGGGAAAGTAGTTTTTGCCGTCAGTACACCTCTGAAGGTGTCAGACGGCAAAACGTTGCTGATGCCATAGTGAACAGCCCTTAACGAAACACCTGTCCGTACACCTCTTAGTGAAGTTGTCAAAATAAATCCTACAATTTGATTGTTCTTTTCCATTTCTGCTTCGTTGCAAAAGTCTTTAAATAGCTTGCTATTCCCCGCCGTGGCGGGGCCTCGCATAAAAGAAAAATAACTAACCAACTTCGTAGGATTTATTTTGACAACTTCTCTAAGAGGTGTACGGACAGGTGTTTCTACTTTTTTATAAAATAATTATACATTTTCAAAAATCTCCTAACTTTATCCCTTAAAACTCAAAACAAACAGCTATGAAAAAACTGTTGCTACTCGCCTGTATCTGTATGGCTATTTCAACCATCGCTTTTTCGCAAAGGGTATATCTGGCAGATACCGCTTTCACTACCGATGTTGGTTATGGCGGGGCGCCTGCCTGTTGCAATGCCCCGCATATGTTATACAATGGCTGGAACAATGCCAGGTCGAAGTATGAGTGGGTGGCCGATGCTTTTACTGTTCCCGCCGACAGCACATGGGTGTTTGATACGGTTATTGTTTACCAGTATAAGTACAACACTACCCCCTCTTATCTTTTTCTTAATTGCAACCTCCAGATCTACGATGGCGCACCGGGGCTGGGCGGCGCCGTGATATGGGGAGATACAAGCACAAATCGAATAAGCAGCACAGGTTTTACCGGCATCTATAAAGTAGATGTACTACCCGCCGACAGCAGCGCCGGTGGCCTTACTGGTAATCTGCGGCCAATAATGTATCTAAAACTTGCTGTGTCTCCCGCACTGCGGTTAAGCGCAGGCACTTACTGGCTGTCGTGGTCGGCAGCAGGCCCGGGAACCAACAATGAAGACGTGCCGCAGAAAGTGTTACCCGGAAGGGTGAACCCGCCCGGGCAAATGGGCAGGGGTGAATATGGCGGCGTATGGCAATACTTAATAGACAGCGGCAATGCCGTAGGCTTTAATAAGATCATAATAGGCAGCGCCGCTGCTGTCGCTACGCTTGGCGTCCCGGCTATAAATAACCAGCCGCTTGCTACCCTTAACCAAAACACCCCGAACCCATTCAATGGCTCAACCAACATTTCGTTTTACACCGCGCAGCCAGGCTATGCCAGACTTTCGGTTTACAATACCATAGGCCAGTTGGTAGCTATCCCATTCGATGCTAACACTAATGCCGGCCATCACCAGGTAACATTTAACGCGGATAATTTACCCGAAGGTATTTACTACTACCAACTGAACACAAGCGCCGGCGTGGAAAGCAAACAAATGTTATTGGTGAAGTGATTGCGGGTTATATAGTTGTAAGGGATAAATAGTGAGATCAATCGCTTATACTACACAATGGATAAATTAGTGAGTACAATCGCTGAAATATGGCATTAGCTAAATGGATTTGATACAGTAATTCCCCCTTGCCGCGTGGGTTTTGTGCGTGAGCGAAGGGGGTTAGGGGGATGTTAGTAGCTGAACATTGCATAGATGCTAAATAAATGCAAATTCACAAATTTATCCCTTGCGCAGTATAATAACCCCGACCTAAAGGCCGGGGCAATTTTTATCGGAGATTTTACTTTTTTATTTTTTATGGCGCTTGATGTAATCGGCATTATCCTCATCCTCTTATTCTTTATACGCGGGTATTCAAAGGGGTTCATCGTTGCAGCCTTTTCCGTGATAGCTATTTTGCTGGGTATTTTGTGCGCACTGAAGTTATCCCAGGCATTTTCTTCCTGGTTGCTGGAGCATGGTTATATAGCTTCGGGGTGGGCGCAGGTGATCAGTTATGTGGTGTTATTTATCGGGGTTGTATTGGTTGTACGGCTTATTGCCAACTTGCTGCAAAAGGCGGTGGAAGGTATGATGCTTGGCGTGGTGAATAAACTGGTGGGAGGAATATTATACGCCTTTCTCGGGGCTGTGCTTTGGAGTTCCTTATTGTGGATCGGGAAGCAGATGCACATGATAACGCCGGAAACAATAGCCGCCTCAAAAACCTATGAATGGCTATCCCGTTTAGCTCCCTGGTTTTTTGATGAGGCAGGAAAATTGTTGCCTTTTGTTAAGGATACCTTCAGCAAACTGGAACGCTTTTTCGATACCGTAAATCAAAAAATACCGGACCATGTGGGCGCTCATTGATAATTACGATTCATTCACGTACATACTCCGGGACTATCTTTTACAAACAGGCCATGAATGCGCAGTTTACCGTAATGATGAAATATCCCTGGAACAACTGATTGCAACAGGCCCCGAACGCATCATTATTTCTCCCGGCCCGGAAACACCGCTGCAAGCCGGCATTACTATGAGTGTTATAGATCATTTTCATAAGCATACACCTATACTCGGAGTGTGTTTGGGCCACCAGGCATTAGGTATGTTTTTCGGCGCTGAACTTATTCATACTTCCTACCCCATGCACGGCAAAACAAGCGTGGTTACACATTCTCACCACCCGTTGTTTAAAAATATTCCTTCGCCTTTTACGGTTATGAGGTACCATTCCCTGGCGGTAACTGGTTTTGAGGATACGCCATTGGAAGCAATAGCACAAACCAGTGATGAAACTATAATGGCGCTGGCACATAAGCAATATCCCAGCATGGGCGTACAGTTTCACCCGGAATCAGTAGGTACGGAATATGGATTGCAGTTGTTGAAGAATTGGGCAGAGCAATACCTCCAGGAGCAATTTAGCAGCGCAGCGCATTCATTAAAAAGTAAATAACCGTCAATATAATAATAGCGATAGATGTGCATGAGCCATATAAAAACCCCCATGCCAGGTTTTTCTGAAATTCAGAATAGCCTTCCTTACTGAATATAATGATAATGTTAATTGATAAAACCACCCCAAATAACAGGACTCCAAAATATAAATGACCCTGTAGTCTGATATAGTAAAGGAGTAACAGCTCTATTATTATAGTTATTAGGTAGAAGATAGACTTCATCATAATTCCTGCTGTTTACTTTTTCATACCTCTATTTCCCCGGTTTTAATAATGCCTGGTATTCGCTTTGCTTATCTAACAGCGCCAGCGCCTTATCCAGTTCAATGTCGTATTGCAATCCCTGCGCAATGCGGCCACGAACAAAATAATACCTGGAAGCTATTTCGTTTTCCAGCATTTGCTTTACCTGGTCTTTATGTTTCAGCAGGTCTTGTTTTTTATCGTGCGACAGTTTGTTTTTCAGCGATTCAAATTCATCTTTGGCGTCATCATAATATTTTTCCCTTATTGCCATTCTCTTTAGTGAATCAAGTCCCTCCTCGGTTTCCGTTTTATAAGAATAATCTTTGTTTTCGATCCATTTGGCAAACTGGTTAAACTCTGCGTCTGTTAAAGAAAATTTGTCGGCTGGCCCTATGGTAGGGTGCTGGCTGGCATATTCGGTGGCATAGTCGAATAAATAATTTTTTGTGTAGAGGGTTACCGCTATCATACTCATGGGTTCATCTTTCAGGTGTATATCGGGTTCCACGCCGCCGCCGCTAAGTACGGTGCGGCCTATCCTTGTTTTGAATTTTTTCTTTAAAGAATCCGGCATATAACCCACGCTGCCGTCGGCATTACGATGAGCATAGTCGAGCGCCTGTATGCAACGCCCGCTGGGCGTGTAGTATCTTGCTATGGTTAATTTCAGCCGGGCATTAAAGCCAAGCGGCCTTGTTATCTGCACCAACCCTTTGCCAAAAGAGCGCTCTCCTATTATCACGCCGCGGTCCAGGTCTTGCATGGTTCCCGCAACGATCTCTGAAGCGGAAGCGGATGAATGGTTCACCAGTACAGTCAGCGGGATGTCCTTATCCCATACATTGCCGGGTGTTTTGTATTCTTTATCCATATCGGGTATTTTACCCCTGGTATTTACAACCACCTGGCCTTTATCAACGAATATGTTGCAGACATTTACCGCCTCATCCAGCAATCCGCCGGGGTTGTTCCGCAGGTCCAGCACCAATCCTTTCAGGCCCGGCTGCGCTCTTTTCAGGCTATCGAAGGCGTCTCTTACCTGCCGTCCGCATCCCTGTGTAAACTGGGTGAGCCTTACGTAAGCAATATTATTCTGCGGCCCTATAAGGCTGAAATATGGTACGCTGGAAATTTCTATTTCGCCACGGGTTATCAGTTTGTCAGATTCCGTGTGTTTGAAAGCATCCTTTACCTTCATATTTATCTGTGTACCCGGCGAACCCTTCAGCAGTATGCTCAGTTCATCTATTGTCTTGCCTTTTACATTCTGCTTATCTATAGCCTCAATAAGGTCTCCGGGATGAAGGCCGGCTTTTTGTGCAGGGCTGTTTTCATACACATCGCCTATGTATATGTCATCTCCTTTGCGCCGCATACTGGCGCCAATGCCACCATACTTGCCGGTGGTCATAAACTCGTATTCTTCTATGTCCGACTCGGTGATGTAATTGGTGTATGGATCCAGGTCGTCGAGCATGGCGTCAACTCCGGTTTTCACTAATTTTCCCGGCTCTATCGGGTCAACATAATAAGTGTTCAGTTCCTTGAACAGGTTGGTGTAAATATCCAGGTTCTTAGATATTTCAAAATACGGGTCGCTGGTTCTTGCGTGAATAAAGAAAAATGCAACTGACGCAAGCGCTACCCCGGCTAAGAACCCTTTTGCTGTTTTAAGTTTTTTCAATAAAATCATTTCGCTAACTCTGTTTTATAACAAAGCAATGTACGAATTATACCCCTGCAAAAAACGGGTGGAAATGGTAATTTTTTTATAACTCCGTTAAAATTGTTGTAATTAATGGTATTTTGTAGTGTTTTACATTATTTATGCCACACAAACTGCTCGTTTTTTTGTTTCTTATTTTACTGCATGGGGGCTACACTCATGCACAGAAGATATTTACAGAAGGCACTATTGTTTATAAAGTAACGTTAGCATCTGCCGGCCAGAAAGAGTTTACCGGCCTTTATACATTTACCATAAAAGGAAGCCAGATAAAAAAAGAATTAAAGCTCAGTAACGGCTACCAGGATATTGTATTATTGAATTGCGGCACAAGCACTATCTATTCCCTGCAAAGCAGGAATAACAGGAAGTACGCAATACAACTGAGCATGAATGACGCAATCAAAAGCCAGGGAAAATTCACAGCTTTCACTATTAAAAATGAAGAAAAGAACAGTAAAAATATTTCCGGCTTCCCTGCTGACAAAGGACAAATCAATTACGCGGATGGCTCGGTTGCAGAAGTCTATTATACTAAGGATTGGCGACCTTCACAAGCAATAACATTTGAACGCTTCCCTGACGCAAAGTTTATTCCGTTATACTTCACTTACACAGATGAGCAAGGTATGGTGATGACCTTTGAAGTAAAAACAATTGAAGCCGGCCCGATTGAAAATGCCGTATTCAGGATACCTGCCGATTACAAGATGATCTCTTATGAAGAATATAAGGAGCTGACTAAGTGAGCGGTACTATTTACAATAAAGGTTTTTATTTTTCTTTTTGCTGCTTTTTATAAATGCTTAATACTTCATCTTTCTGCCTGATCGTTTCATCCTTCTCTTTTATTAACCGCTTGTAGAGTTCCGTACGATTTCGTCTTTCAGCTATTGTATAAATAATCCGCTTAGATGACCGCATTAACGTTTAGCGATAGGTAATATCATTTATTCTCTTTCTTTATTTCCCCCGATTTTTTTATAGTTTCGTGCGATCCGAAAACCAATTAACAAGAATGATACGGCGCTATACAATTAAGTTTCTCCATAGTTTTCGGCTTTTAATACTCTTCCTGCCCTGCTGCTTGTTTTTTATAAACGGGCGGGCGCAGGTGTCGCCAAAAACAGAAAAAAAGATAGAATCGGAAGAATTGCCCGCGCCACGCAATATCAAAGTGCTTAGTGAGCGTAATGATGGCAAGGGTAATATTATACGTATCGTACAATACGACCAGGGAGCGGCGAAGATAAAGGAAACACTTATTGTTCCGATAAACCAGAATGTGGGCCTGCACGCACTTATAAACCCCGATACTTTGGATAAAGATTCGGTGCTGCTGATCGTCAATAAATCAAAATTCACGCTGGAGGTCGTTTACCGGCGAAAGATTGTACGGTCTTATAAAGCTGTTTTCGGGCCGCATCCACTGGAAAATAAAAAAATGTCGGGCGACCGGTGTACTCCTGAAGGCTGGTTCAGGATACAAAACAAAAACCCCAATTCCAAGTACACCAGGTTCATGCTGCTCGACTATCCAAACGACTCCTCCGTAGCTAATTTCAATAGCCTTAAAACAAATGGGAAAATACCAAAATCAGCAAAGATAGGCGGCGATGTGGGGATACATGGAATATGGAAAGGCGGCGACGATATGATAGAAATGGGCGTGTGCTGGACAGACGGATGCGTGGCCTTAAAGAACAAAGACATAGAAGAACTGTATAAATTTACCAGCATAGGCACAAGGGTATTGATAAAAAAATAAAAAGCGGCTCATGCAGGAGCCGCTTCTCAATAATATAATCCATCAAACGTTAAATATCAATCTTTGCATACTTTGCGTGTGTTTCAATGAACTCGCGGCGTGGAGGCACTTCATCACCCATCAGCATAGAGAATATCTCGTTGGCATAGGTGTCGCTTTCTATCATCACGCTTTTCAATGTGCGTGTGGCAGGGTTCATCGTGGTGTCCCACAGTTGCTCCGCGTTCATTTCCCCGAGGCCTTTGTAGCGTTGTATAGCTACGCTGTCTTCTTTCCCGTTGCCCAGCTTCGCTACCGCTGCAATGCGGTCTTCTTCGGTCCAGGCATACAGTTGTTCTTTGCCTTTTTTCACAAGGTATAACGGCGGCTGTGCAAGGTAAACATACCCTTCCATCACCAACTCCTTCATATAGCGGAAGAAGAAGGTAAGTATCAAAGTTGCGATATGGGAACCATCCACATCGGCATCGGTCATAATAATTACTTTATGGTAACGGAGTTTGGTAGTGTTGAGCGCCTTGGGGTCTTCGGGCGTGCCTACGCTAACGCCCAGCGCGGTAAACATGTTTTTTATTTCCTCGTTCTCATATATCTTGTATTCCATTGCTTTTTCCACGTTCAGTATTTTACCCCTGAGCGGCAGAATAGCCTGGTAACTGCGGTCGCGGCCCTGCTTGGCGGTACCGCCAGCCGAATCCCCTTCCACAAGATATAGTTCGCATTTTTCGGGGTCGCGTTCAGAGCAATCGGCAAGTTTGCCGGGCATACCGCCGCCGGTAAGTACGCTTTTGCGCTGCACCATTTCACGTGCTTTGCGAGCCGCCGCACGTGCCTGCGCCGCAAGGATCACCTTATCAATGATCATCTTCGCATCCTTGGGGTGTTCTTCCAGGAAGGCTTCGAGTACCCGGCTAACGCATATGTCCACCACGCCCATCACATCATTATTGCCCAGCTTGGTTTTGGTCTGGCCTTCAAACTGCGGCTCCGGTACTTTTACAGAGATAATAGCGGTAAGCCCTTCGCGGAAATCATCGCCGGTGATCTCTACTTTGGCTTTCTCAAACAGCTTGTTCTTATCGCCATAAGACTTGAATACACGGGTTATAGCGCGGCGGAAACCGGCCACATGCGTACCTCCTTCTATGGTATTTATGTTATTAACGTAAGAGAAGATATTCTCGCTGTAAGAAGCATTGTAAGAAAGCGCTACATCAACAGCTACATTACTATCCTTATCATGCGCTTCCACAAATATGGGTTGCGACAACAGTGGGTCGCGTTTAGCCTTTGCGTCGAGCATCTGCACAAATTCAATGATACCTCCTTCGCTGTAAAATGTTTCGGTAGGCAGTTGACCTTCCTCTGTCATTTCACGGGCGTCTATCATTATTATGCGCACGCCCTTGTTGAGGTAGCTAAGTTCGCGCAGGCGGCCTGCAAGTATCTCGCGGTTGTAAACGAGGTCTTTAAATATCGTCCCATCCGGGTGGAAGTGAACGAGCGTGCCGGTATGCGTGGAAGCCTCACCTGTTTCGCGTACTAAATAAAGGGGAACGCCTTTCTCATATTCCTGTTCAAACGTTTTTCCTTCGCGCCAAACGGTTACATGCAGGTGCGAACTCAATGCGTTTACGCAACTGACGCCCACGCCATGTAAGCCACCGGAAACCTTGTAGCTGTCTTTATCAAACTTGCCACCGGCATGTAGCAGTGTCATTACCATCTGCAGGGCAGAGACGCCTTCTTTGGCGTTGATGCCCGTAGGTATGCCACGGCCATCGTCCACCACGCTGATGGAATTATCGGGGTGGATCGTGACTTTGATGTTTTTGCAGTACCCTGCCAGCGCTTCATCAATAGAGTTGTCCACTACTTCATATACTAAGTGGTGCAACCCCCTGGTGCCAATATCGCCTATATACATTGACGGGCGCTTGCGCACTGCTTCAAGACCTTCTAATACCTGTATGCTATCCGCTCCGTAATCGGCGGATATTTCCAAAACTTCATTTTCAGTATCCATACTATTCAAAAACCGAACTATTTATTTTTCTTAGAGGAATTGTCAAATACCAAATCAGATACATGGTTAAAATCTATAATCAAATAGATTTTTTGACCTTACAAAAGTAACTAAAATATAGCGTTAAAACAACACCAAAACCAATAATAATTGTTATAAAAATTGCGTGAAAAGCTGTATTTCAGAAAAGCAGGCGACTTTTCTTCTATGTGGCTGATTAGAACTGCGGGTATAAGCGCTTTTTAGATTCCTGTACTTTCAAACTTTTGTTTAAATATTCCTGCAAATTGGTTGTTTCATAATGATTATGGGTATCTTTTTTATTACAATCGCCGTCATTTTGCTGCATTTTTACCGTTAATTGAAATCCTTCGCAATGAACATAGGATTCAAAGACTTCCCTGAAATTAATAGACAGGAGGAAGTCTGTACCCATCCACCTTTCAAAACTAAAATTGGTTGATTTTTTCAGCATATTTTTCAGGTCATCGGGAGGCATCTCAATAAAAATGTTCATCATTTTTTGGCCATTCATCACTACTAATTCCACCGAATACCATACTTCCATAGGGCTATTGCAAAGCACTGTAGAGATATAACACTCATTAATAGTTATGGTTTGGAGAAATGGCCCATCCCATTTAAAACGGTTATTGTCAATATGTTCAATTTGCTCTTTTGCCAGCATTACAAACGGAAAGTTAGTGATAAAAGTCTGAAAATTTTTTATTATCACAGCATACCTGGATTTCATTATTTTTGAAAACTATGATAATAAGGCCATATATACCCGCAGACCGGGGACTGTGCATGGAAATTTTCAACAGCAATTCACCACTTTTTTTTGACCCTGCCGAATTGAAGGGTTTTGAACAATGGTTAGATGCGCATGATGAAGGATGATTTGCAAATGCTGGGCCTGAAGCGAAATGCTTTTATATTGCAGAACAAAATAACGAGATAACCGACTGTGGCGGGTTTTGCATATTGCCGGGAAGCATTGCTACAATGGCTTGGGGCATGGTTGCCAATGCGCATCATAAACAGGGAATTGGAGAAAAACTGTTGAAATACAGGATGCAGCAAATTGAGGCATTTTATCCGGGATATGAGATCATACTCGACACTACCCAACACACTTATGGCTTTTTTGAAAAGCAGGGGTTTGTAATTACCGCAATAAAGAAAAACTACTATGGCGAAGGATTGGATAGATACGATATGAAGCTGATCTGCTGATACAGTGTATCATACCAAGTTATGTGGCAAAATACAGCACGAAAAGCCTCTCGCAGAGGCGCAAAGGCGCAGCTTCTATGTAGTGTTTTAAAGTTCGCAAAGGTATCATCCAAAACAGATTTTCGAGTTTTAAGTGATATTAAAAACCAAAACCCACGCCAATTTCTCCAAACTCCGCCACGGTTTCATGGGTTTTCAGGAAGGCAGAGATGAAAAATTCTTTTATCGGGCCATGCTCTTTCTGCACAAGGTAGAGATGGCCGCCTATCTTTTCATAAAAAGGCTCAATGGGTATGGCCGATTGTTGCATGTAATAACCCAACTGGAACACAATGCCTACTCTACCTACCAAAAACTCATTGCCCGCAAAAACAGCGCTCTTATAAGAATTTTGTTTTTCGCGGCCAATGTCCATTTCATTGTTGCGAAGCCATGCGTAAATGCTTTGATAATAGGCATAATCAACCCCGGCAAAAACTTTGTTTTTGCTCCACCACCGCCGGCTTACGTAGCCTGTTGCAATGTAAACAGGATACAGAGGTCCACCGGGAGTATAGCTGGAAATATACGCCATACTGAAGCGCGCCTGTACAAGCCACCTGTTTTTCAGCGGCTCTTGTTTTCGGACTATGTGTACAGGCCGTGATGTTACCGGGGAATACCGGACGCCGAAATGGATACCGGCCATATTTATGCCCAGGTTTGGCTTATGAAATGAGGCGTCGGAAATATGCGTGATGTTGGCACCCGCTT
>Ga0206855_10053_pt2 | contig 32188 bp, 30 predicted proteins | sample Alteio_BWOrgCont_51_FD_152637 | JGI IMG/M metagenome (GOLD analysis project Ga0206855, IMG submission 152637) | Enriched cells from forest soil in Barre Woods Harvard Forest LTER site, Petersham, Massachusetts, United States -... | ecosystem: Environmental > Terrestrial > Soil > Temperate forest >...
ATCGGTCAAAGTAATCTCATGCATTCCTACGTGCAAACCTTTAAAAAGAAAAATCTCAACGTGGCCCAACTGCTGCTCACCTGGGATGATCTTTCTCATCGCAACCGCTATTCCAACGCCCACAACACGTTAAAAGAACTGTTTCAATACAACATCATTCCGGTGGTCAATGAGAACGATACGGTCGCGGTGGAAGAAATCAAATTCGGCGATAACGATACGCTGGGCGTACTGGTCACCCATATGTCCGAGTCGGATCTGCTCATCATTCTGACCGATACGGACGGGCTGTATAATGAAGACCCCCGGCTCAATCCCAAAGCGAAACTGATCCATGAGGTGGAAAGCCTCAACGCAGAAATTGAACGAAGCGCCACGAGCAGCCAATCCCTGGTCGGCACGGGCGGCATGCAAAGCAAAGTCAAATCGGCCAAAAGAATGATGCAGTCCGGCATTCCCATGGTCATCGCCAACGGCAAACAGAAGAATGTTTTAATCAAAATTCTGAACGCTGAAACCGTTGGAACCTTTTTTTATCCCTCTGGCGCTAAAATGAACAGTCGTAAACGGTGGCTGGCCTGGGGCGTCAAATCTAGTGGCGAAATTCGGGTGGATGAGGGCGCGCAAAAAGCCATTTGTGATAAAGGAAAGAGTTTGTTGCCTGGCGGCATCCGGTCGATTGAGGGTCATTGGTCTGTGGGGGAAGTGGTTAAAATTATTGGTGTGGACCAGCAGGAAATCGCCAGGGGCCTTGTCAATTATTCATCGAGCGATTTGGAACTGATTAAAGGCTTAAAAACTGGGCAAATCGCCCAGAAGCTGGGGCATAAATCAGCCGATGAAGTGATTCATCGGGACAACATGGTCAAAACCGGCCATTTTTAGGTTTAATTTTTTTCAATCTGAATTACAGTAACGTCACATTCAAATTACCGGAGTTAATTTATGAAATCCGTCGCCATTTTTGGTGGAACTTTTAATCCTATCCATTTCGGCCATTTATCCATCGCGGAAGAAATTAGAAGCAAATTTAACCTGGATAAAATCATTTTTGTTCCGGCCAATCAGCCGCCCCACAAAGACCCGGCAGATCTGGTCGGCGCCCGTCAAAGATGGCTGATGACTCATTTGGCTACCGTTAGTAATCCTTGTTTTGAGGTCTCGACGTTTGAAATGGATAACGGCGGAAAGTCCTACACCATCGACACCATGAAACATTTCAACAAGCTTCTGGGCGAAAAAGTAAAACTGTACTTTATTATCGGAGCCGATATGCTGGCTGAAATTGCTTCCTGGAAAAACGTAGGTGAAATATTAAAGCTTTGCCGTCTTATTGTGGTATCCACGAATATGCCGATCGCCTCCGAACTTCTTGAAAATATTATGGTGGAGGATGTGGCCATGTTTGATATCAGCTCCACGAACATCCGCCAGAGAATCAAAGAGTGGAAAAGCATCAAATACTTGGTGCCTGAAAGCGTTGAACAATTTATTCATAACCAACAACTTTATTTATAAGAGGCCTAATTGATCCCCAAATCTGTTGTGAAAATCATTGAAGCGTTAGACGATAAAAAGGCCGTTAATATCCAATTGCTGGACATGAGAGACGTGGTTTCTTATACGGACTATGTTTTAATCTGCACAGGCACTTCCACAACCCACAGCGGCGCCTTGGTGGATCATGTGGAAGAGAGCATTAAAGAAGACATGAAGCCCGTTTACCGGACCAATACCAAAGACAAAACCTGGCTCATTTTGGATTACGGCGACATCATTGTTCATGTTTTCGCCGAGAGCGCCCGCCTCTACTACGATTTGGAACGGCTCTGGGGAGACGCGAAGAGACTTAATTGGGGCAAATCTTAACTTGTCATAGGGCATAAGTTCGCCTAAAATGCCACCTCGTATCTATAAAAGACTCTGCCCAATGGCGGGGTTTTTTTTTGCCCGGAAAATTGAATTGGAAGTTGATATGAAAAAACGTTCTTCCCAAAAATCTAAAAACATCGTCATTATCGGCGCCCAGTGGGGCGACGAAGGCAAAGCCAAGATGGTCGACGTTCTGACCGAACAGGTCGATATTGTGGCCCGTTACCAGGGCGGCAGCAACGCCGGGCATACGGTTGTGGCTGACGGCAAAAAGTTTGTCTTTCACCAGATACCCTCGGGCATTTTACATACCAACAAAAAGTGTGTTATCGGCAACGGGGTCGTCCTGGATCCGGTGGCCCTCATCGGTGAAATTAAATCCCTGGCTTCCGAAGGCGTTCAAATCAACGACCGCCTGATCATCAGCGACCGCGCCCATGTGCTCATGCCTTATCACCGCCTGCTGGACGGTGCTTCCGAGGCCAGTAAAGGCAGCGGAAAAATCGGCACCACTAACCGGGGCATCGGTCCCGCCTACATGGACAAAATGGCGAGGGTCGGCGTGAAGGTGGTTGATCTTCTGGAGCCCGACTATTTCCGCAAAAAAGTGAAGGATATTCTTAAAGAAAAGAATTTTATCCTGAAATACTATTTCAACCAGCCCACCGTCAACGCGGACAAGATTGTGGACCAATATCTGGGTCTGTCGAAGTTTTTAAAACCGCTGATCAAAGACACTACCCTCTATATGGAATCCGCTTTAAAGAGCGGCAAAAAGGTTCTGGCCGAAGGCGCCCAGGGAACTTTACTCGATGTGGATTTTGGCACCTATCCCTATGTCACTTCTTCCAGCGCCAGCGTGGGCGGGGTTTGCACTGGGTTGGGCGTGGGTCCCCAGTGGTGGGATGAAATCTACGGCGTGGCGAAAGCCTACGCGACCCGAGTGGGCGAAGGCCCCTTCACCTCGGAGATGGATGAGGCTTTCGGCGAAAAAATCCGCCAGCGCGGCGGGGAATTTGGCGCCACCACAGGCCGTCCGCGCCGCTGTGGCTGGATGGATCTGGTGGCCTTGCGTTACGCCTGCCGGGTGAACGGCTTTACGGGAATCCTTTTAACCAAAATCGACGTTTTGAGTTATTTAAAGACCATCAAACTTTGCACGGCCTATGAAATCAAGGGAAAAAAAGTCACCGAATTTCCGGCGGGGCTCAACACGCTTTCTCAGGCCAAACCGATTTATAAAGAATCCAAGGGCTGGAACGGCGATCTGTCGAAAGCCGAATCCATCAAAGATCTTCCGGTCGAAGCCAGACGATATATTGATGAGATCGAAAAAATTATCCAGGTGCCGGTCCGCTGGGTATCGGTCGGTCCGGACAGGTCCCAAATATTTCAGAGAAGTTAATGCGCATTTGCTTTGATTTTTCGCGCTAAACAGTATATTTTTTGTACCCGCTTAAAGCCTTTGGTGAGTCGTTAGCTCAGCTGGTAGAGCACCGCACTTTTAATGCGGTTGTCCCGGGTTCGAACCCCGGACGACTCACCAAAGGCTTTTTCATGTTCCGCAGGTCAATCACTATTTCAGCCAAACCCCATCCGGTTTTTTCATTTCATCAAAGTCAAGCTGTCGATCCCAATGGTGGTTTGAACCACGGTTTTGGGTTCTAGAGTAAAACTTTTCACTCCAGTCAAATCCAACGGCGCTCCCTTGATTGCGTCGGCGGGCGTGTTTAAATCCAGCTTAAAAGAATCCATAGGGATTTGAATAGTTTCCCAGCCTTTTCCCTGGGTGTCCGCAACCTCCACCCGATACTGGTTGTTGTTTTTATCCTTGAAGGAAAATCCCAGAACGACAGGAACTTTGGAATAAATCAAAAAGCGAACCGCCTTCGCGCCGGTCCAATCCTGGGTTTGGGTGGGGTAAGTTAGGTCGCAATCACCGCCGGGTTTTTCGTCAAAATGAATGGCTAAAAATTTTGAACCGGATCGATTCGGGTTGTCCTTCACCTGATAAGCCAAAGTCGATCCCAGGTTGTCGGTGAAGGTTTTTCCTGCCTGCGGGTTTTGCAATAAGAAATTCTGAATCACCGTACCCGCCGCCGGCGCCGCCTGGGCCGGGGTGGGTGTTCTGGGATGGCTGACCTCGCCATAGTTGGTCTGGGTGCTGCTCGAGGGATTCACCGCTACCGAAAAGCTATGGCTGGTAAAGGGCACGCCGTCCTTGCGCATTTCGTTGCCCGCCTCCACCGCGTAAAGGTACCAGTCGGGTTTGAGGTAGCCCCGGGCGAGGGAGTCTTTGAGGAAATCATTGAGCTCCAAATTATTCACGGAGTCCGCGGGCGTCTGGGAAAGGTAGGCGATATATTTCCAGTTGTTCGATCCGCCGCCCATGTCGGTTTGCCAGACTTCCCAGGCTTTTCCGCTTAAAGTCACGGGGCCCATGTCGACTTTCCAGCCGGAAGTATTGTAATAATCCATCCAGATCATCAGCTCGGCCCCGCCGTTGAAACCCGAACTGCCGCAACTGTTGTCCGGGCAGACCCAGATGTCATAAGCCGCGTCCCAGCTACCGGTGTAGGTGGGCGTGAAAGCCCAGGAGCTGGTCACGGAGGTCAGGGAATTCAGCAAAGCCGGAAAAGCGTTCTGGGCGCTGTTTTGTCCCCAGGCCTTGCCATAAACCATGGAAGGGTAGCTGGACACATCCGGGCAGATGGGCGTGTTTTGGGTTACCGTAAAAGAACCGGTCTCGTCGTCAATATCCACGCACTGGGTGCCGGGGCATTTGCCCTGGTTCCAAAAATCAGTCTGCACCGTATAGGGTCCCACCTGTACGTTTTTCTGAGGGGCGCAGGTGCTGATGGTGTCGCTCCAGAGCAGGGAAGCGGATAAGCCAATAGCGGCTAACGTGGTAAAACCAAAGATGAGTTTTTTCATTATTTTTCCTCAGCGGATAGTTTAGGTTATTTTGATATTTTAGGATTAATTTCTGACGGCCGACGGTATTTTTGAGGGACAGGATTATTGAATAAAAAAAACTGGTTCCAACCCTAATCAGGCGGGAACTAGCATTTTGAAAGGATTACTGAATTAAAAAACTAGTCCCCACCGTATATGTTGGATCCACCTCTTGAGTGCCGATGAGGGAGGTATAAACCGGAATTTGCACCTTGGCGTAAAGCGAAGAGGTTCCCGTGACGTTCCAGGAAACGCCGGGGGTTAAGTCCAAAACCGTGCCGCCTGTGCCGGGCGTGTCCACGATTCCCGGTTCCACCAGGGGGTTCAGTTCGGTATCGGCGTAAGCGTAGCGGCCTTCCACCGCAAGGGAAACGGCCAGCGGATCAGCGATTTTTAACTGACCCGTGATCCCGCCGGTAAAAGAACTGCCGAAGGAATAATTGTAAACGGGAGAGTTGGGGTCATTGGTGTAGGCGGTGGTGCGGTGCACCGCAGTGCCGCTCATATTTAACGAAAAGTCATCCCAAACGTGGTTGTACAAAAGACCCAGGTAAAAGGCAAAGGCGCCGGTTCCCAATTGGGCGTGGGTATCCAGATTATTTCCCGTAATTAACGAAGTGAAATTGGTGCCGCCGGTCGGCAGGTAAACGCCGGCGGACACAGCCAAGGCCTGGTGCTGTTTCGTTTTAAAATCAGTTTCGCTCCAGAAAAAGTAGCGGAAACCCAGCATCATGTCGCCGATACCGAAAGGCGTGCCTTCGTCGTTGCCGATTCCCAGGGCGAGCGCCTCGGGTGAAGCGGTGTAATACCAGTATTTTTCCACCAGGGGAAACAGCACCGCGAGCGCCAAATCGTCGGTCGGGTTATAGGTCAAAGTGGTGTTGAGATTCACTTGGCGGACGGTCTCGGTGCTTCCGGTTAAATCATCGCTTTCGGCGCTGGCAGTGAGGTGGATGTTTTGAATGTCTAAACGCCAACTGCGTTCCAGAGGCTGAGTGGTCGCTGAAGCGTTTAAAGGATCACCGCAGCCGCAGACCGAACAGGCGTACAAGGGTCCGGATAGGGAAGTCAGGGTCAAAAATAGAAAAATTTGTTTTAAAGTCATCAAGTGGATTCTCTTTAGTTTGAAGCTGGAATACCGCGGGATTTTTTCCCGCGGTACCGAAGCGTTTAAAAATAGTTTTAGTAATCGGTTGATGACCAATTCCAAAATTAGTCTTTGTCCCCGTCCCCATCCTCTTTCTTTGTGTCCGAGGCTTTCGTTTCGGACAATTCAAGGTATTGAATACCCTTGGTATTAACTACTGTTCCGGTCAACTTCACCGTTTCACCCGCTTTGTCCTTGATGACGTTTCTGGCGGATTGAAAACTGGAATTGACGGGAACGTAAAGGTTTCCCTTCTCATCCATCAGTCCCAAATCCATTCCCTTCGTCGAACAGGACATGGCGCAGGCCGCGTGTGCTTCTCCATGCCCGCCGTCCTTGCCCATGGCGGCGTTATGTGCCATACATTTCAGGCAAACCACCTCATACTTCTGGGTGACGACCGCATTTTCAGCCCAAGCTAAATTCCCGACAGACAAGACAACGGCAAAAACCAACATCATGATTGATCTTTTCATCCCTAACTCCTTTAATTAATTTCGCCCCCGTTGACGGTTGCGTTTCTTCATAGCGGCGGCGCGATTAAATGGTTACCGAATTTTGGCCGCGTTATTTCAGTTATCGTCGTCGTCCGGTTGGACGGTTTTTGCTTTGCCGCCGATTTTTTCACTGACACCGATCGGCACATAAATCCATTCGTTGGGATCTTTGTCAGTCTTTGCCGCTCCGGCACATCCGTGGTTTTTGGTGGAACAATCGTTTTTACCGGCTTTGCATACGCCGTAACACTTTTCCGCTTTGACACCCTTTTTCATCCAGTCCACTTCGTGCGCGTTAGCTGTGGAGGCCAGATTGACCGCTCCCAAAGCCATTAAACCCGCGATAGCGGCAGATTTTTTTGACTTTTCTTTTTGATCTTCCATAACGTCTCCTTTTTATTTTTAGTTGGACACTCAGCTATTTCTAGCTTCTCTCGAATAGAATTTTGTGCTCCCTAAGGTTACGGAGTGTTTTCAATTTTATTAATTTTTCGGGCGGTAACCTTTTATCCGATGGGTCTCTATTTAATTTGGAGGGTAAATTCACTTTGGAGTTGGTTTTGAATAATTATTTAAAGAGATTAATTTTTTTCACGATAATTTTTGAGAATGCTTTCGGCTTATTACTTCCAGCCCAGGGTTGGCCGGAAACGGTGGGCAAGGGCGCCGTTACAACGGTCACGGAAGCCAACTTTAATACCGAAGTGCTTCAATCAAAACTGCCCGTTTTGGTCGACTTTTACGCCACTTGGTGCGGCCCTTGCCGCCTTTACCGCGAGGTGGTGGATCAAATAGCTCAGGACTACGCGGGTCGATTAAAAGTCGTCAGGGTGGATGTGGATAAAAACCCCCAACTGGCTAGTACTTATGGTGTAGACGAATTGCCCACAACACTACTCATTAAAAACGGTAAAAAATTTAAAAAAAGAATAGGGGCCCTGGAAAAAGCGGAAGTAAAAACCGAAATCAACCAAATGATAAAACCCCCCGAAATAACCCTAAATACCTTTCAATAATACGGTGTACGAGATTTAGTAGTGGCCGTCCCTCTTTTCAAAATTTGATAATAAGGGTTGTACTACAACGCGTCATTCGCTTATGAATTGCGGGGTTCTAGGTTGTCCTCGACAGGGACGACCTTTTATTGCCATTGGTATCCTGGGCAAGCCTATCTTGCCCGGTAAACCGCCTTAGGTCTTCCAAAAATCCGATGTGTTTCTTACTCGGCTGTAAAAACTCTCACTTATGATAATTCCCACTTATGGCTGATATTGCAGTACTATCATTCGTTCGATCGGGTCTGACAAAGCTCTGATTGCGATGAAATGCGGTGAAGGCCCCTGTTTTTGCCCCTCTGGGCCTGACGTTCGGCCTTTCTTATGATGATTTGAATCAATATAAGCCTGTCTTTATCGAGAAACGGGAGGGGCGTGAAAGTTATGCCCTCAAAGAAGTTTGGAATTAAACCACAAAGCGGAGAGTCCATGAAGCAACCAGTACCGGATCACAAGAACCTTATCCTCGAAGCGGGAAAAGAAAAAGGCTACATCACCCACAAACAAGTCAATGACATTCTGCCGAATGAAGTGCTATCCACGGAAGAGATCGACAACATCCTGTTCATGCTGGGCGAAAACGATATCAAGCTGGTGGACCGCGAAGAAAAAGACGCCGCCATACCGGACGAGCAGAAAGAAACGGAAGCGGTTTTGCCGGATGCGGCGAGCGGTGAAGATGATCTGGACGACGGAAAAGAAGAGTTTGAAAAGGCACTGGAAACAGCTGGCGCGGAAACTCGTGTGGGCGACCCGGTAAAAATGTATCTGCATCAGATGGGACGGATTTCGCTTTTGACGCGCGAGGAAGAAGTGGCCATCGCCAAGCGCATGGAGGCGGGGGATTTTAAAGCCGACAAGGCGGTGCTGGGGTCGAGCCTGGGGTTTGAGAAACTGCATGAAATTTTTACGGATATTCTGAAGAAAAAGAAAACCATTAAGGAAACACTCAACCTGGACCAATATGACGATCTGCCCAACGGACCGCCGGAAGAAAAGATACTGGCGCAGCTGGCGAAGAATTACGCCAAGTTGAAGGTGTTGGAACGAAAAATTAAAGCTCTTCAGCATCAGGTGGGGCTCAAATCCCATAAGATCGAAAAGCGAAAACTTCTGGCCGAGGAACTGGACGGCAAACTGATTGATCTGATCTGGTTGGTAAAGGACTGCCAGTTTCACAAGAAGACCAAAGAAAAAATTACAGGCGCTCTTAGGGAACGGGGCGAGGCTTTTGAACAGCAAGAACATGTGATGCACTTACAGGAAAAATGGCTTCAGTTGCCGCCTGCGGCTTATGTCAAACTTCCCAGCCTGCTGGAAAGCGGTAAAGCGCATGACATTAAAATTCTAGAGAAGCATAGCGCCTTAAAAGGTGATGATTTTATAAACGCCTGCGGCCACTGGAACGCCGCGCGCCGCGAAATTAAGCGCATTGAGAAAGAGACCCAGACCAAGCGTGAAAACATTAAATTGATGATGCGGGCCATTCGTGGTGGCGAGCGGGAAGCCTATCACGCCCGCACGGAGCTGGCGGAAGCCAATTTAAGACTGGTGATTTCGATCGCCAAAAAATATACCAACCGGGGTTTACCATTTCTGGATCTGATTCAGGAAGGCAATCTGGGACTGATGCGGGGGGTGGAGAAGTTCGAGTATCGCCGGGGCTATAAGTTTTCAACCTACGCGACTTGGTGGATACGCCAGTCTATTACCCGCGCTATTGCGGATATGAGCCGGACGATCCGTATACCGGTTCATATGCATGAGGTAATCAATAAGTCTCTCATGACTTCGAGAGCCTTGGTACAGAAACTGGGACATGAGCCAACGGCGGATGACATCGCGGCCGAAATGCAGCTTCCGGTAGAAAAGGTAAGGGCTATTCTCAAAATCGCCCAAAATCCTATTTCTTTGGAAACTCCCATTGGCGAGGAGCAAGACAGCCACCTGGGAGATTTTCTCGCGGACAAGGACGCGGTGAGTCCGGACGACGCTGCGGCTTTTACCCTGCTTCAAGAGCGTATTAGCAAGGTGCTGGAGACGCTGAAGGAGCGGGAGGCTGACGTATTACGTCTGCGGTTTGGCTTGAAGGATGGTTCGGCCCACACGTTGGAAGAAGTAGGGAATGTTTACCAGGTGACCCGCGAAAGAGTTCGACAGATTGAAGCCAAGGCTTTGCGAAAATTGATGCACCCTTCTCGCAGTCGTCTGTTAAGAGATTATCTGAATTAGTTTGATCGTGGCGTTTTGCCCTGATAAAGGCCGGGGTTCTCAAACGCTTGCCAGTTATGGAAAGATAGTTAAAATATTCCTCGTTTGAGATGCCAGGGAGGATGTCTTGAAGCTATTGATGATCGGCTTTTGCTTTGTCGCGGCGCTTACTTTTTTTTCACTCAGCCACCCCCGTTTTTCGTTCAGTGATAGTCTTTCTGATGGCTCCACGGTTTCGGACCCGAAAGCTAAAAAAGCCAAGAAGAAACATCACAAGAAGGCCAAACCGGGTAAATTGAAAGTTGAAAAAAGTTCGGCGGGTTCTCAAGATGAAGTATCCGATCAAACCGATGTGTCCCAGCAGGCGGATCAATCGGGAAATAAAAAAAGTAGGTAATCACTATGTCAGTCGCGTCCACGATGCTCCCGCTGGGAACTTTGGCCCCGGTTTTTAATCTGCCTGATGTCACTACCGGCCAATCGGTTTCACTGGAAACCTTCAGCCAGAACGAATTGTTGTTGGTTATCTTTTTGTGCCAGCATTGCCCCTATGTGAAGCACATTCAGTTGGAATTGGGTAAGTTAGGACAGCATTACAAACCTAAAAACGTGGGGATCGTGGCCATCAGTTCGAACGATGTGGCCAATTATCCTCAGGATTCGCCGCAACAACTGAAGCGGATGGCGGAAGAATTTAATTTTACGTTTCCGGTTCTATACGACGAAACCCAGGCTGTTGCCAAGGCTTACCAGGCAGCCTGTACCCCGGAATTTTATCTTTTTGATCAAAAGCGGACTTTGATTTACCGCGGCCAATTTGATGACAGCCGGCCGAAGAACGCTTTGCCCGTCACAGGGAAGGATTTACGCGACGCTTTGAACGCGGCTTTGGCCCATCAACCTCTTACGGGCGACCAAAAGCCCAGCGTTGGGTGCAATATTAAGTGGAAACCCGGCCAGGAGCCTGCCTACTTCAACCTTTAATTGGGATATCGGCACCAATTAAGTTTGTCGAATTAGTTACTTTTTGGATGTACTATAAATAGGCCCAACAGAGCGGGCAAACACATACATCAAGGTAAGTAATTGAACATACCTAACCTTCTGCAGACATCCTTGGATCACGTTTTACTGAAAGCCATTAGCGATTTCGGTGAAGGCGTGGTGGTGTTAGACCCTCCGCGAATCATTTATACCAACGAAGCTTTTTCCAAAATGACAAGCTATAGCGAAAAGGAATTAGTTGATCTGGGTTCCTTCTTTGATCTTATTCCCATCGATAAAAAGAAACAAATCAATGACTATTTAAGCCGATCCTCGAATGACAATGTCATTGTTCCAAGACTTGAAACAGCCTTACTCAAAAAAGACGGCAGGCAGACGCATGTTGAAATTACGACGAATTCAGTTTCCGAAGGGGCAAAAACGACCGTGGTGCTGGTGGTCAGGGACATTACGGATCAAAAGCGTATGGCCAACGCTTTAAAACAAAGCGACCAGTTTGAGAAACTCATCACGACCCTGTCTTCCCAATTCATTAATCTGGCCCCACATTTAATTGACGAGGGAATTAATAACGCCATCAAGTCGATCGGCGAGTTTATCGGAGTCGACCGCATTTTGATGTTATCAGTGGCGGCGGAAAAGGTGACGGACACGGTCTTTGAATGGTCTGCCCCCGGCATTGAGAAATCATCCGAGGTCAATAATGTATTGTTCTCAAAATTCTCGGTGTTTTTCGGAAAAATGAAGGACTCTAAGGTGATGTATGTGTCTTCACCCGACGAATTGCCGGTGGAAGCGGTAGCGGAGAAAGAGTTTTTAAAATCCCGGGGGGTAAAGTCCATCGTGGCTGTTCCCATGATGACCGACGGCGTTTTAAAAGGACTGCTGACTTTCAGCACTTTGAGGTTGGCAAAAAAGTGGACGGATGAGGATCTGGTTCTTTTTAGAATTACCGCCGAGATGTTTGCTAACGTGATGGAAAGAAAATCTAACCACAAAGCCTTAAGACAAAACGAGGATAAATTTAAGGAACTTTTCAATAACGCCATCGACGGTATTTTTATTTATGAATTGTCGGATGATGGCGTGCCTGGAAAATTTATTGAAGTGAATGACGTAGCCTGCTCCAAGCTGGGATACACCAGGGAAGAATTACTAACCAAGACGCCGTTGGATATCGCCGCGCCCGAAACGGTGCCTGAAATAGAAAAAACGATCAAGAAACTTCTCAACCATACAAATTTGTCTTATGAAAAAGTTCATTTGACCAAAACCGGCCAGAAAATTCCGATTGAAATCAACGCCCACATTTTCAACTGGAATAAGCAAAAGGTAGTTCAATCCATCGCCCGGGATATAACGGACAGGAAAAGGGCCGAGGAAACTATTCGGCGTCAGGCTTATTACGATGTTTTGACAAATTTGCCCAACCGTACTTTATTTAAAGACCGTCTGGAACAGGGCATGAAAAACGCCCACCACAATAAGCAAATGCTCGCCGTGATGGTTTTGGATTTGGACCGGTTTAAGAACATCAATGAAACACTGGGTCATCTTTTGGGGGACAAGCTGTTAGTGGCGGTTTCGGAGCGTTTGCTGGGCGTATTGCACGAAAATGAGACCATTGCCCGCTTTGGCGGAGATGAATTCGCCCTGCTGCTGCCTCAATTGACAAAAATAGAGGATGCCACCGATCACGCCCAAAAAATTATTGAATTGCTGGCCGCGCCTTTTAAATTAAACGAGCACGAACTTCATGTGACCACCAGTATCGGCGTCTCTTTCTATCCAGATGACGGGGAAAGTTCCGAATTGGTTTTGAAAAACGCGGAAACCGCCATGTATCGGGCCAAGGATCAGGGAAGAAATAATTACCAGCTTTATGCTTCCGGGATGAACGTCAGCGCTTTCAAGCAACTGTTGATGGAAAACAGCCTGCGAAGGGCTTTGGAAAAAGAAGAGTTCGTTGTTTACTATCAGCCGCAAATTAGTCTGATCACCCAAAAAGTCATCGGCGCAGAAGCCTTGGTGCGCTGGCAGCACCCGGATTTGGGACTGGTTTTCCCCAATGAGTTTATTGGACTGGCGGAAGAGACGGGGCTGATTGTCCCCATCGGTGAATGGATTATAAAAAAAGTCTGCGAGCAGAGTAAAAAATGGCAGGCCGACGGTTTTGAAAAAATGTGCATTGGCGTGAACCTTTCGGCAAGGCAGTTTCAGCAATTGAACCTGGTATCGACCATCGCCAAGATTATCGCCGACACGGGGCTGGACCCCGCCTGTCTGGGTCTGGAAGTGACCGAAAGCATCGCGATGAAAAACGCCGACTTCACGATTGCGGCGCTGAACGAGTTTAAAAAAATGAAAATCCATCTGTCGCTGGATGACTTTGGCACCGGTTATTCGTCGCTGAGCTATCTGAAGCGCTTTCCGCTGGAGACTCTGAAAATTGATCGTTCTTTCGTTCGGGATATCACGACCGATCCGAACGACGCGGCGATTGTTAACGCGGTGGTGGCTTTGGCGCACAGCTTGAAATTGGACGTGGTGGCCGAAGGCGTGGAAACCGAGGGACAGCTGACCTTTTTGAAAAATCATCAATGCGACAGCGTACAGGGCTATATTTTTAGCCACCCTCTGTCTGAAATTAACTTTTTGAAGTTCATTAAAGAATATAAGAAATAGTTAAAAGTCTTTAACCACCATCCCCTGTCGGGGAACCGGGCACTAAGAAAAACTTTAAACCATTAGTGTTTCTGACGGTTGCGCAAAGCCCGGTCGATATCCCGATTGGCTTCTTTTTCTTTAAGTTTGTCCCGTTTATCTACCGTGGTTTTACCCTTGGCGACCGCCAACAAAATTTTAACCCGTCCCTGTTTGAAATAAAGTTTTACAGGAACCAGGGTGAGTCCCTTTTCCTGGACGCGGGAAGACATTTTATTGATCTCGCTGCGGTTTAAAAGCAGTTTGCGGATACGGGTGGGGTCCGGATTGTAGCGGTTGCCCTGTTCGTATGGTGAAATGTGCATGCCGTACAATTTGACTTCGGTGCCTTCCAAACGGGCAAAACTATCCTGAAGATTGGCTTTGCCGTTGCGGATAGATTTTACCTCACAGCCTTCCAAAGCGATTCCTGCCTCATAGGTTTCGTAGATGAAGTAATCGTGGCCCGCTTTTCGATTTTGAAGGGAAGGAGCCCGTTCAGCCATAGGTTTTCGCCAAAAGCAAACGTTGGAAAATCATGTCCACCGCAAGAACTTTGACATTCATCTTGTCCGTGATACGGACCACCGAGCCTCTTTCGCCATTTAAAACCATGGTGTTGGCGTCAAAACGGTAATCGTCATCCCGCATGTTTTCAATGGGAAGGAAACCCTCGATGCCATAGGGGGTTAATTCCACATAAGCTCCATAGGCGGTCAAATGCTTCACGATGCCGTCGAAAGTCTGGTGAACCTTGTTTTCCATGAAGCGGAGCTGCATGACCTTTTGGCTTTCGCGCTCGGCTTTTTCTGCGACCCGTTCTTTCTGGCTGCAGTGAAGGGCTAGCTTTTCGTACTTGATCGTTTTGCCGTCGCGGTTATTGGCGATGAGCGCTTTTAAGGAACGGTGGACGATGAGATCCGGATAGCGACGGATAGGGGAGGTGAAATGGCAGTAGGATTTAAGAGCCAGGCCGAAATGCCCCGCGTTGCGGGTGGAGTAAACCGCTAATTTAAGAGACCTCAAGGCCAGGCTGGAAATAACCGTTTCCAGCGTGGTGCCTTTGACTGATTTGAGCAGACCCTGGAGCCCGATGGGGGTGGTTAAGTCAAAGTTCTTAAAGGGAACATGATAGGCCTTGAGGAAGTTCAGTAAATCTTCGGTGTCCGAATGATTGGGGGCCTCGTGTATACGGTAAAGGGTCGGCATTTCTTTTTGTTTAAGATGGGTTGCGACCGCTTCGTTGGCCGAAATCATAAAGTCTTCAATTAGTTTATTGCTGTTTTGCCGCTCTTTTTTGCGGACATTGACCACCAGCCCATTGGCGTCGATGACGGCGCGGATTTCGGGGAAGTCAAAATCCAAAGCGCCGGCCGTATCCCTTTGTTTTCGAATGAGTTTGGATAAATTAACCATTTCTTTGAGCATGGGAAGCTGGTTGGCGTATTTGGCTTGAAGTGCGTCATCCGCCTTGCCGTCTAAAACCGTTTGGACTTCTTCATAAATGCCGCGGCGGGAACTTTTGATGACGGAGAGGGCGAATTCGGTTTTTAACAAAGTACCAGCTCGGTCATAAGTGATAAAAGCGCTGGTGGTCAGACGAGGAACGCCTTCACGCAGCGAGCAAAGACCATCCGAGAGGGAATGGGGAAGCATTGGCAGAACCCGGTCGGCCAAATACATGCTGGTGGACCGTTCCTGGGCTTCTTTATCGAGAGGGGTTCCGGGTAAAACGTAATGGGACACATCGGCGATGTGAACACCCAGGACATAATTGCCGGTGTCATATTTATAGAGCGAAATGGCATCGTCAAAGTCTTTCGCATCAGCGCCATCAATCGTCATGATCATTTCATGGCGCAGATCCATACGGCCCGCCCAATCGGCTTCGGTCGGATTTTCGGGCAATGGCCTGACCTGATCTTCAACTTCTTTGGGAAAGGATTCGGGCCAATTGTACTTACGGATAATGGTTTTGATATCAATTGTGGGGTCGCCGGCTACGCCTAAAATCTCAATCAGCTGGCCTTCCATCATGTTGTCGTTTTCGGGCCATTTGATAATTTTGACGACGGCTTTTTTACCTTCTTCGGGTTTGAGGGGACCGTGCTGGATATAAATGGGCTGGGTGACCCGGAAGTCATCGGCTTTTAAATAAAATTCATCGTAATCCTTCAAGATAGTTCCCACCATGCTGGCGTGGGCCCGTTGGATGACTTCCGTGTGTTCGGCCACAAAGCCGCCTGCTTTACGGGTGTCCGGAACCACCGAGGCTTTCACGGTGTCCCCGTTGAGGACGCCGCGCATAGCGCGGGGAGGAATGAACACATCGGGAGAGCCGTCTTCCGGTATGAGAAAACCAAAACCCTTTTCATTAGCCTGAACCACACCCACCACTTCTTTTAAACTGGAAGAGTTGGATGATTTTTTCGCCCGGAAATCTTTTTTGGGCTCAAGTTTGAAAGGTTTTTTGTTTTTGGACTTGCTGAAGGGGCTAAAACCTTTTTTTGGATTTTTGCTTACTGTCTTTTTTCTTACGGTTAAACACTCAAATTCCTTTGGGGAGTCTTGCTGAAGATGAAACGGGATGGGCTAAAGTTAAAAAGACCCGTTTGGGCCCTTGCTTGACACTGTTTTGACGCTACTTTATACTACGCCTCTCTTTGACACAAGCTTTTCACGGTAATGCGCTGATCAGCGCGGAAGTGGCGAAACTGGCAGACGCACTAGCTTCAGGTGCTAGCGGGGGCAACCTCATGGGGGTTCAACTCCCCCCTTCCGCACCATTCTTTTCTCGAGTTCCCAAAAAATGAAAAAAAATAAAATGACGACTGACGAAAACGGTGTTGTCCGGTATCAACTGGATAACGGCGCGATTCTTTTAATTAAAGCGGATTCCTCCAGTCCGGTGGTTTCTCTGAATCTGTGGGTTGAGGCCGGCGCCATCGATGAGAAAAAAGATGAACGGGGAATGGCCCACCTGATCGAACACATGATTTTTAAGGGCACGACTAACCGCGGCGTAGGTGCCATTTCCCGTGAAGTGGAATCAGCCGGCGGTTACTTAAACGCTTTTACCAGTTTTGAACATACCTGTTTTTTCGTGGTACTTCCCAGCGACCAGATTGAAAAGGCTTTGGAAGTGGAGTTTGACGCTTATCTGAATTCGATCTTTGACGCAGGCGAACTAGAAAAAGAAAAAGAAGTCGTTTTTGAAGAAATGCGCATGCGCAAGGATGATCCCTGGAGCTGGTCCTGGGAACTGCTTTTTCGGATTTTGTATCAAAAGAATCCCTATCATTGGCCTGTTATCGGCGATATGGACGTTTTAAAAAAAGTTCCTCGAGAAAAACTGCTTAATTATTACAAAAAACATTACGTCCCCTCCAACACCGTTATTTCCATCGTGGGAGACATTTCTCCTAAAAAAATTATCGATTGGATGACTAAACGCTTTGAGTCCAAGACCGCGCCTAAAGCACCGCAGCGCCATTTCACGGTCGATAGCGAACCAAAAAAACTTCAGGTTTATACCGAGGCGGGCGATGTACAGCAGGTCTATCTGTCCCTAGGCTATCCCAGTGTTTCCCTGACCCACCCTGACGCGGCGGCGCTGGAAGTTTTGGACGCTGTTTTAGGCGACGGCCACGCCAGCCGTTTGAATTTAACCATTAAGGAAAAGAGTCTATTGGCTGATGAAGTGGGAACTGAGTCTTTTGTGGGAAAATTTGGCGGCGCTTTTCTTTTTCAAGCCTTAACCGACGTTAAAAGAATCGACAAGCTTTTGGTGGAGATGATGAAGGAAGTTCGAAACCTGATTTCTAACGGCGTGGATGAAAAAGAACTTTTGAAAATTAAAAATAAAATCCGCGCGTCAAAAATATATGAGAAACAAAGTGTTGACGGACAGGCCAAAACCCTGGGCTTTTGGGAACTGCAGGGCGGCTATCGTCTGGAAGATCGGTTCTTAAAGAATTTGAACGTGGTTAAGTCGGAAGATATACAAAGAATCGCGCAAAAATATTTACAGCCGCAACGGGCTTCGCTGGTTCTTTATCACCCCAAAGCGCAAAAAATGTCGGGACAGACTTCGCGCTGGCAAAAAATTTTGGAATCCGGATTTAAGCCAGTATCCGCAAAAAAAATCGAAACAAAGATCGCGGGTGTTAAACGCTTTAAACTTAAAAACGGATCAACGCTGATCGTAAAGGAACGCAAAGGACTGCCGCTGTTGTCGCTGGGTTTGTTTGTGAAGGGCGGATTTTTAAATGAAACCTCGGCCAATCAGGGTATCACCAGCCTAATGACCAAATGCCTTTTTAAAGGAACGAAAAAAAGAAATTATGAAGATTTTTCACGGGAAACCGAAAGTCTCGCTTCCCATCTGGATGGCCAAACCGACAAAGACTATTGGAGCCTTTCTTTAGAAAGTCTGAAGGCCAATTTTGAATCGTCGCTGGATCTTTTACTGGAAACCGCTTTTCTGCCGCTTTTTTCCGATCAGGAAATTAAAAAAGAAAAACAAATGCAAATAGCCGGGCTGGAAAGACTTAGAGACGATCCGTCTGAATATTCCATGCTGCATTCCGACCGCCTGACCTTTAAAAACACGCCTTACGCTCATATGCCTGCGGGAACCGTTGAGTCCATCAGGCGTATCACTCCGGAAGCCATACGCCGCTGGCATGGGGAACGTTTTTCCGCTAAGAAGATGACTTGGATTGTGGTGGGGGACGCTGATGGCGAGGAAATAAAAAATATTTTGGATGAGAAATTAAAAGTTTATCCCGTCCAGAATAAGTTTAAGACCCGAAAAAGTTCTATGGGTATTTTGGAACCGAGCAGCTTTTATCTCAAAACCGCGACAAACCAGGCCAGTCTGGTATTGGGGTTTAGAGCGCCCACTTTTAAGTCTAACGAATACTTTGGTTTTCGTGTTCTTAACACCATCCTCAGCGGCATGGGCGGGGAGCTCTTTGTTCAACTGAGAGAAAAAAAGAGTCTGGCTTACAGTGTTTACGGCGCGCATGATTCTGCTGAAAAATCTGGTGTTTATCAAATTTACATAGGCTGCGCCCCACCGAAAGTGAAAGAAGCGAAGGAAGGTTTGCTGACGGTACTCCAATCCGTGGCCAATCGTAAAGTTTCAAACGAGGAATTGGAAAGAGCCAAAAGTTACATGATTGGACTTTTTCAGGTCGGCCAACAGTCGAACCGGGCCCAGCTTTTTACAATGGGCCGGTATGAATTAATCGGTTTTGGTCTTTCCGCCATATCGAATTACGAGAAACTGATTCGGAAAGTCACCGCGGAAGAGGTACAGCGATTAGCGAAAAAATACTTAACCACACAGAGAAAAACATGGGTTTTGTTATCACCCGAAAAATAAGGAGGCCGTATGTTTATCGTTGGTCATTTATTGTCAGCCCTGGCCGATGTTTTGGGTTTTCTATTTGACGCTCTGGAAATTGTGATTTTGATCCGAGTTGTTTTGTCCTGGGCCAACGCCGACGCTTATAACCAGTTTGTCCGTACAATATATGTTATTTCCGAACCCTTTTTGGCACCGTTTAGAAAGCTATTGCCGCCCTGGAAAATGGGCGGACTGGACCTATCACCCGCTTGCGCCCTGCTGGCGTTGTTTTTTATCCGTAGTTTTTTAATTCCCACACTCTTTGACCTCGCCTCAAAAGCCCAGTAGTTGAACGAAGCGATGTTTAAAAACAAAATTTCAAAAATCAAATTATGGATCAAGGCGAATATCAGCCCCAAACGATATGAGCATATCCGGGGTGTAGCTCAAACCAGCCGCAAACTGGCGATTCGATATGGGTTGTCACCCGATCAAGCGGAGTTGGCCGGATGGCTACATGACTGTGCTAAAGAATTACCCAAAAGTGAAATGCTGGATTGGATAAAAAAAGGTTTTTCACGATTGGATACGGCTGAAAAAAAAATACCGGCTCTTTGGCATTCGCATGCGGGAGCATCCATAGCCTTTCATCAATGGAAGATTAAAGACAGACAAATTCTGGAAGCCATTCGATGCCACACATTAGGAAGTCCAACTATGTCGCCACTGGCTCAGATTGTTTTTGTTGGAGATTTTATTGAACCGGGACGGAGGTTTGATGGAGTAGTGATGGCGCGCGCGATTGCCAAAAAGGATTTGAATCAAGCCGTTTTGATAAAATGCTTCATGACCATTTCACATCTTCTGAGTCAGAACATGAAAATTCACGGCCGTTTATTAGAAACTTGGAATAGTTTTTTGAGGCATCAAAATGAAAAATAAAAAAACCTTCTTCAGTATTTTTTTAACGGCGATTGTTTTGTCGATTGTTTCCTTCACTTATTTAGACCAAAGGCCGGTCCGGTTCTTTGTTTTAAAGGTTCACGCCAATCGGGTTGAAGCTTTCCGAATCGATGTTTACCTGAATAGACGCTTATCTGCTCTCACAGCTTTGTCGTTAAATAATTCACAGCAATTCAAGTCGGCTCAGATTCTTTCCGCCGAAAACCTTTATCAACTTCAGTCTTTGGCTTCGAGTTTTGGGACATTTGATTTTGTGATTGGCTCTGGACAATCCGATCAAGGTATTGACTCGTTTTGGAATAATTTTTTAAGCCGCGAGCCATCGACCGGTGACTTTGATAATTTAAACAAGACTGACAGATTTTATTTTAAGTTCAAGGCAGAACGGGAATTGAGCGCTCAAAATTCGGAGGAAGCGGCGATCAATTCGATCCCCGTTTCAACCACGGTTTCCATTAAACCGACAGTGTTGGTTCAGGCAAAAAAGGCATTGTCCGCGCCGATTGTCCGAGTGGAAATACTCAATGGCTGTGGTATAAAGGGAGCGTCCGAGTGGGTTGCGTCGCGAGTTGTCAGTAAAACGATTTTGGCTAAAAATGGCGGTAATGCGGCTAATTTTAACTATCCGGACTCACAGTTATTGTGCTCCACGGCCGCTTCGCCGGATTTAATAAAAGCTTTAACTGTTTTGGGTTTTGCCCAGTTGAGTCAAATCAGTTCCAAAACTCTTTCGGCTGGTTATGACGCGGTTTTAATTGTGGGGAAAGATTTTCAAACGATAAAAGGAAATTGAATGGAACCGATTACGGAGCGAAACCGATTCAAACTTTTGTTTTCCAATTCAACTTCCCGGCTGCTTTTAGGTGTTTGGTTATTGGTAAAAGGTTCCCGGTTTTCTGTGAAGTCGGTTTCGGAGCTCATTTCGGTTTCGGAAGACGCTTTGGAACCCAAACTGCAAACCTTAGCCGGAATGGGCTTAGTGCACATTCTGATGGATAATCAGGGTATTCGTTTCATTGAGTTTTTAGCCGCTCCCACGCCCGATATTCAAAAAGCGATTGAAGAGATATTTGAATCCAGAAAAAGCGATTTTGATTCGGTTGAACTGAAATTAAGGGCGCTCATCTATAAAAATGTTTTAGAAACAACCCTATAAGATGCAACCGCTCGACATTTTTAAAATCCAAAATATTTTAAGTGACGCTTTTACATTGGCCATTGAACCTTTTGGAATTCAAGAGGTAGCGGTCAACATTGAACGACCCAAAGACAAAACGCATGGTGATTTTTCATGCCCAGTGGCCATGCTGTTGGCTAAAAAATTAAAAAAACAGCCTCTTTTAATCGCGCAAGAAATTGTGAAAAATTTGAAACTGGATTCGGGTTTCATTACGAATGTGGAAGTCGCCGCTCCTGGATTTATTAATCTTAAACTGCATCCACAGGCCTTTTATCAAACCTTACAGCGGACTCTGGAAGAAAATGAGGCCTATGGCAAAAGCGTTCAAGGCAAAGGCGAAAAAATACTTTTGGAGTTTGTCAGCGCCAATCCGACAGGCCCGCTGAATATTGTCAGCGCCCGCGCGGCGGCTTTGGGAGAATCTATCGCCAATCTTCTTTTAGCTTCGGGAACGGAGATCAGCCGCGAGTACTATGTGAATGACGCAGGTGTTCAGGCTCGTTTGTTCGGCCAATCTTTAATCGCGGCCTGTGACCGCATCAATGGCAAAGAGACGCCCGCTCCAGAGGGCGGTTATCAGGGCGCTTACATGGATGATTTGGCGAAAGATTATGTCAAAGTCTCGCCCGCACCCGATCCGGGGGAATGGGGAATGAATCAGGTTCTTCAATGGCAAAAGGAATCTCTTCTTCGATATGACGTTCATTTTGATAACTGGTACTCCGAAAGGAAACTTCTCCATGACACAGGTTTAGTGAAAGAAACTGTTGAAGAACTCAAAAAAATGAGTCTCACTTATGAAAAAGATGGCGCCCTTTGGATTAAGGTTTCAGAGTTTGGCGCGCCTAAAGATGAGGTATTGGTCAAAAGCGACGGCTATCCCGCTTATTTCGCGGCGGATATTGCCTATCATATACAAAAATTTAAACGGGGCTTTCATAGAATTGTCGACATTTGGGGTCCGGACCATCATGGCCATATTATTAGGATGAAAGCCGCCCTTCAGGCGGCCGGATATCCCTATGAACAGTTTTCGGTGATCATCGCGCAGCAAGTTAACCTCTTGGAAGAAGGCGAAAAGGTAAAAATGTCCAAGAGGGAAGGCAAGTTTGTTACCATGAATGAACTGCTGGATCAGGTAGGGAAAGATGCCGCCCGCTTCTTTTTTGTCATGAGAAGCGCCAATACCCATTTGGATTTTGATATTGAAGTCGCCAAGAAGCAGACAGAAGAAAACCCAGTTTTTTATATTCAATATGCTCACGCGCGAATTTGCAGTCTTCTTAAAAAATGCGCGGATAATAATTTACAACCATCAACTAAAGCCGTTGATTTTGAGTCTCTTCAAGACGCTGAGTCTTTTTTACTCTTGAAAGAAATTATGGAATATCCACAATGGGTTTTGGAAAGTGGCAAAGCCTTAGAACCTCATCGATTGGTTATCTATTTGCAGTCATTAGCGGCCAACTTCCATCTTTTTTACGCAAAACAGCGGATTTTAGATGCTCCGGCTGATGTGGCCAGAGCTCGTTTGGCGTTAGCTTTGGGGGTTAAAACGGTTATTCGCAACGCGTTGAGATTATTGGGTGTTTCAGCGCCGGATCAAATGTGAGAGGAATTATTTTGAAAAGAGCTTTTCTTATATTTTCACTTATGTCGCTAATTCAGTTGGGATGTTCCGAATCGAAATCAAAAGATGTTTCAATCAGTCCGGAAATGAAAAATATTCAAGAATCGCTTTCTAAAGGAAACTACGATGACGCACTCAAAGCGGCCAGAGACGTAGTAGCCAAAGTACCGCCATCCCCGGACGTGGCCAACGCCCTTTATCTGGAAGGTTATATTTTGGCATATGATAAATCAGATTTACAAAACGCCAGACCTCCTTTACGAAAGCTTTTGGAAGACTATCCTCAATCGACCTATGCTATTCCATCTCAAAAGCTGATTGCGGATGCCCAATATTGGCAGGGACATTACGGAGGAGCGATAGAAGAATATCGAAAACTCGAAACGATGAATAATTCAAATTTGGCGCTTTATGCCAAATTGCAAACGGGGAATTCTTTTCTACTGGAAGACAAGGTTGAGGATGCTTTGAATTGCTATCGGGAATTAATTGAAAAAAATCCAGGTACGGCTATCGCGGACTCGGCGCAGCTGATGACGGCAAACGCTTATTTAAAGCTTCAAAATGTTTCGCAAGCGAAAAAAGAACTTAAAAAACTAATCTTACAGAGTCAAAACCATGATATTCAGGAATCGGCCCAAAAAGCCCTTCGTCAAATTGAAGAAGACGCTTCGTTAAGCCAAGATTCACAAATTTCAAATTGAGCTGATTTTTTATGACTAATTTAATCATTTTTTTAAGCGGTTTTTGTGGTGTGGGTATTCTTTTCGGTGTTTCATCTCGTTATATATTAAAGCGACTACCAGAAGAATGGCCGTCCGTTCGTTCATCAATTGCACTTAAGTTCTCTCTGAATACTTTCCAAAAAATGATCATTACTGGGGTTATTGGTGCTCTCCTTGTGTGTTTTTTTGTCGATTTTTTTTCTGGAATTTTTTTATTGGTTCTTTGTGTTTTTGTTTTTTGCGCAAAAGAAAATGGCCCACAACTCATTCAAAAATATGAGAAAAAAAAGATTCAAAATAGAATGAGTGAGTTATTTCCGCAGGCGTTAGGAATGTGCATCCAAGCTTTAAAAACAGGCCAAACCGTTCCACAAGTTTTGGAGTATTTGTCTTACGAATGCCCGCAACCTTTGAGGAACGAAATCGCGTCGGTTTGCTCTGAAATGGCTTTAGGGTTATCTGCCGAAGCCGCTTTGACCAAAATGGGCGAACGATTTCCCGATTTTTCTGAATTTCATCAGTTTTTGGAATCTTATAAAATGTCACGGCAAACCGGAGCCAACTTAACCCATTTACTGCAAGTGTTGGTAGATGGAATGGAAGAGAAAAATCGAATACTTAGAAAAATGAATGCCATGACCGCGCAGGCAAAATTATCCGGTATGGTGATGGGCCTTTTACCGTTTATCTTGGGGCTTATCTTTTTTGTCATGGATCCCAGTTTAATGACACCCCTATTCACTCATAAAGCAGGCTGGGCTATTTTACTTTTGGCGGCTATGTTGGAAAGTATTGGCTTTTTGTGGATTCGTCAACTTTTGCGGGTGGAAATCTAAATGATCTTATTTTTTTCCTTCATCTGCGCGGTTGGAATCGGCTGGTTTGTTCGAAATGTATTTCTTTCAATCATTATAAAATTTTCACAAAAACAGCAGAGCATGCGGCTCAACAATATTGTTAAGCAAAAAAAAGCTATTCCATTACAATCTTTCATCGACACCTTCAGGGAAAATGTATCGTCACTTTTAACTGCAAAAACGGTCAAAAACTATCTGAGTTATTTGGAAACTCAGTTAAGGCGTGCAAATTATGGACATTTTAAACCGGTGGATATATTGGGATACCAAGTTTTAATGGCTGTGGGTTTTTGCTTTGTATTTGGTTTTTTAGCCGGCAGCTATGAATTGGCTTTGATCAGTGTTGTGGTTGGTTTCACTTTGCCGGTTATATGGCTGAACGATAAAGCGCAAAAACGCGAAAGAGAACTATTGCGGGAATTACCCAATGCTTTGGAAGTTATGTCTCTTTGTTCTGAAGCTGGATTATCCCTGGAACAAGCTTTGGATCAATATCTTAAAAACGCTAAATCGGGACCCCTGAAAGAAGAATTCTCAAGGATAATGGAGCAGACTCGTATTGGATCGGGACGAAAAGCCGCGTTTACGTCAGTTACCGAAAAATTGAATTTGACAGACTTTTCATTGTTTTCAACCAGTGTGATTCAAGCCGAGCGGTTCGGGACAGGCATCTCAAAAACACTCCAACAGTTGTCTTTAACTATTCGCGACAAACAATCGCAAAGAGCGGAAAAAGCTGTTCAAGAAATGCCAGTCAAACTTCTTTTCCCCCTTATTTTATTTATCATGCCCGTTACTTTTTTAATTATTTTCGGTCCCATTGTTTTACAGTTTATGAATCAGTGAAATCCAAACCTAAAATACTGACCGCTAAAAGTTTTAAACATCGACTTGTCGGCCTGATGGGGCGTAACGTCTGGCCTGGCGACTTTGACTGTATTTATTTCCCGCAGTGCCGATCGGTGCATACTTTCTTCACTTTTTTAAGGCCAGACCTTCTTTTTTTGGATAAAAACCATAAAATACTCCGCATTCACCTTTCGGCCAAATCCTGGCTGGTTTTTATAGGTCCCATCCATACTTACGGCTGTCTTGAGATTCCTCAAAGAGCTTCGCGATATCTGGGACTTAAAGAAGGGGATGTTATTGACTGGCTGCGCCAATAATCTAAGGAGCCCATCATGTTTTCCGATTTCTTAAAAGCCGACCCGCAGGTTTGGGAAGCAAATCGCAATGAACTCAAAAGACAAAACGAAAAGCTGGAATTGATTGCCTCGGAAAACTTTACCAGCCTGCCTGTTATGGCCGCGCAGGGCGGAGTAATGACAAATAAATACGCCGAGGGTTACCCGGGAAACCGCTATTACGGCGGCTGTGAATATGTGGATGTGGTTGAAAATTTGGCACGTGAAAGGGCCTCCAAGCTTTTCTCGAACGCAGAATATGTCAATGTCCAGCCTCATTCGGGCAGTCAAGCCAATATGGCCGTTTACTTTACGTTTATTAAACCAGGGGACACCGTATTGGGCTTGGATTTATCCCATGGCGGTCATTTGACGCACGGAAGCAAGGTTAATTTTTCCGGAAAAATGTACAATTTTTTCGCCTATCAAACACGGAAAGAAGACGGCAGGGTCGATATAGAGCAGGCAAGAGATTTGGCCCGTAAGCATAAACCTAAAATGATAAGTATCGGAGCCTCGGCCTATTCCCGAGATTGGGATTACGCGGCTTTTCGTCAAATTGCCGATGAAGTTGGCGCTTTTCTTTGGGCCGATATAGCTCACACCGCTGGTTTAATCGTGGCAGGAGAACTCAACAACCCAATGCAGCATTGTCACGTAGTGACTACCACCACGCACAAAACACTTCGAGGTCCCCGAGGTGGCTTAATTCTGATGGGAAAAGATTTTGATAATCCATTCGGCATTACGGCACCCAAAAGTGGCAGAACTCGAAAAATGGGTGAATTGATAGATAGTCAAATTATTCCGGGAATTCAGGGCGGGCCATTAATGCATGTCATAGCTGCAAAAGCGGTGGCTTTTAACGAGGCGTTGCAACCCTCGTTTAAGTCTTATGCGAAACAAATAAGGGTAAATGCCAAGACTATGGCAGAGGCTTTAATGGGTTTTGGTTTTCAGATTGTATCAGGCGGCACGGATAACCATTTGATGCTTATTGACTTAAGAAACAAGGGAATTAACGGCAAACAAGCTCAATTAACGTTGGATGAAGCGAATATTACGACTAACAAAAACGCTGTACCTTTTGACACAGAATCTCCGTTGTTGACTAGTGGTATTCGTTTAGGAGCTCCCGCTTTAACGACTCGGGGATTTAAAGAAGAAGAGTTTAAGCAAGTAGCCAAGTGGATTAACGATGTGATTTCAGCGCCGGAAAGTGAATCAGTTCGTCAAAAGGTAAAATGTGAAATTGCTGAACTAACAAAGAAATTTCCGCTTTACCCCGAAATTTTATAGGTCTTTTTAGTATTACTTAGAAGGCGTTGTTGAAGTAGAAACTGGTACGAAAATCGGCGCCCAGCTGGGAGAAGATCCTCCGTCGGTGGTTAAAGCTTTGGTATCAGCGCCATTAGCGCTCATGACATAAATATTTAAGTCTGAATCTTCACTGGGCCCGTAAGCGGCGTAGTATATTTTTTTATCCCCCTGTCCAAAAGAAGGTGAAAGACTACGGATGTTACTGGTCAAATTAATAGGTTCACTTCCATCGGTTTTTGCTGTGTAAACTTGTGTTAAATCTCCGCGGTATAAATTAAACAAAATTTTCGAGCCATCAGCGCTAAAACTGGGAGCACCCACATTCCAATCGGTATAATCCGTAATTTTTTTAATCGATTTATCCGATTGGTTCAGTAGATATAAGTTGTAAACCAAATCATTTAAGTTTGAAAGATAAAGAACCGACTTGCCATCCGGTGAGAAATTGGGACATAAAGCACCCTGTCCGGAGAGAACGGTTTTGGGATTATAACCGTCAGAGTCTATTGCCCAAATATCACCGTCTTGAGCGTAAATAATCGTCTTTCCATCGGCAGACCACGAAGCAGAAGCGTTTAACAAAAGATTTTGTTCGCTTGGCGGCAATCCAGTTTGATCATTAAAGGTTAATTGGGTTCTTTGTGAATTTATTAAATTTAAACTCCAGAGGTTATATACATTAGAATCAGCATTTGACCAGTAGATAACTTGATCGCCTTTGGGTGAAACTTTTGGAAACCATTCTGTACTTTTACCACTGGTAAGCGGGGTTATTTGTGAATTGGTTAAATTAAACTCAACCAAATGACCGCCTTGCACAAAGATAACGTTTCCTAATGGCGGAACAGGAGTGGGCGTCGGTGCTAAAACAGGTACTTCGACTTTTTTAGGTTTACAGGCAATATTAAAAGTTGAAACCTCAACCATAATGAGTAATGTCAGAAAAATTCCAGCTAGCTTTTGAAAATTGGCGCTCATGGTTTTCATTTTCTTGACCAATCAGGGGATTGAATGCCTGTTAAAGCAATGCGTGTTTTAAACATCCCACTCGTAGAATCCATTATCCAAAGCTCCCCTGAAGTAACATAAGCTATTTTTGTTCCATCTGGCGACCAAACGGCCGAATCCACTCCCGCAGGTGTCAAATATTTCAAAGTACCTGTGTCGTTATCACCTTTGGCGGGTTTATCCACAACGGCTACCCGGTATCCTGAATCATCCGTGCTTTGTCTAGCCAATAATAATAATCGGGTACTGCTATCTACCGGCGAAAAAGAAATGTAAGGAGCCAAATCGGGACTAGCACCATTAATTAAGGGCTGGGAAGTGGTATCCTCAACTTTCGTTGTGTAAACGGCCCTATTATCAGACAAATAAGCGAGCTCTTCTGCGCCCGAAGTCCAAGTGATTGACGGTATCAAGACACGAGAATCCGCCAAATGTAGTTGGTCTTTCAGTCTGGGGTTTACCAACAACACACTTGAATAATTGGTTCCACCAAGGACCGTATAAGCGATGTATTTATTATCACGGTGTGGTGCCCAAGAAACTGTGCTGATGGTAAAAGCAGGATCAACAGTGACCAAAGTCGATTGCTCAAGAGTGTCTAAAGATACTACCCAGATTTGATTTTTATAAATATAAGCTATTTGATCGCTTTTCGGAGACCAACTGAAAGGCGCTTGAAGAACCGCTGGATCTGGTTTTGACATATCCTCCCAGCTGGTAATTTGCGTTAACGTAGCGGATCCTTTTTGAATAGTATATAAATTTACCTTTCCATCACTCGCTGTAGAAAGAAAAGCTAATATTTTGCCGTTAGGTGACCAAAGTGGATGCCAACTGCTTGTTTTAAGTGTGGTTAACCGAGTTCTTTCGGTCCCGTCAGTATTCATTGTCCAAAGAGTCGGTTGACCTTCTTCAATGGTGGTATAGGCGATTTTTTCAACATCTACCAAAACAGCGGTGGCTGTCGGAGTAGCCAAAACTGGTTTAGATAATGTATTCAAATTCATTGAACTATTTGTCGAATTTTGAGGATTGGACGCAGTGTTATTAGATAAAGTATTGTTAAAAGTCTGAGAATTATTGGTTTGATTGGGAAGAATTTGTTTAAAGAAAGGCAAAGAACGCTTGCCACAACCGGGGATATTGATGTCGCAACCCGTTGAAATTACTAATAAAATCATCAACATTGCGGAAAAAATAGAAAGACTTTTAAATGTTTCTCTCAAATGTTCTTTCCCGAAAAGCGTATTAGTTGCGTTCTGGAATCAGTTTAAATTTTCAATCGGCAAAAGTCAATTAAATCGGCCCATTTCAGGGCTTTTCAAAGCCCTGTTCAGTTTCCAAAACCAAAACAGTTCCTTCCGGTACAGGGCGAATCAACACGGAAAGGTGTGGGTGAGAGGGGAAGGGTTTTAAAAGCCTGGTCTCTTTTGCTTCCGCAATCACGGTCATTACGGACGGATCAGGCAAGAGGTCTAAAAAGTGATTTCCAATAAGATCTGACACTGGCCGTTCCAGTGCTTTAGCTGCTAATGGTGTTACCTGAGAAATCATGTAATTGGCATCCAATGCTAAAGTAATACTTTTTTCGTCAATTTTCAGAAAAACTGTTTGCGACACTTCCGCATTTTTAACTATCGGAAATATCCCTGGGGAAGATGGCTGATTGGTTTTTGATATAACTTTTAATCTAATTAATATAAATCCCGTCGCCAAATTAAACGCCAAGAGAAAAATGGACCATGAAAGCGGACCGCGGAAATCTTGAAAAACTATGGTTAGGTCTGTTGGCATTGCCGATTCTTTATTAAAAGTCGAATGAACAATCCAGCGGTAGGGAAAATCAAAACAAAGACCATCGGCGGAAACAAGCGGACACATTTCATTGTTTCCACCCTCGGCTAAAACTTTCGATCCTGAATGCGACTGAAAAGCTAGGACAGACGGTAGTTTTTCTAGTCCCTTCGACCAGTCAATCAGGGCCATATCGTCTTTCAACTGTAGGGCGTAAATTAAATGCGACTCAGCCACCAAACTCATTTCTGAAAAACGCGTATGCTCATCCTGATAGGACAGGTAAAACCCCAGCGCTCCCGCTGCCAGAGAAAGAGTTAAAAGCACGATCCACGGCAATTTAGATGTTCTTTGAGGGCTTTCCATAATCTTTTCCTTGGGAAATCAAAAGTATAATATAATCTCAAGACTCGCCGGGCATTTTATAGAATTTGTGAAGGTTTTGAGCGTGAAAAACAAAAAAGTCCAACTTCAAAAAATACGCAAAAATATCGACCATATTGACGGCCAATTGGTTCGTCTTCTCAATGAGCGCGCGAAAAACGTACTTAAAGTTAAAAATGTAAAAACCGAAGGAAAAATGCATTTTTATGCCCCTCACCGCGAAAAAGAAGTTTATCAAAGAGTGGGGCGGCTGAATCAGGGTCCCTTTCCTACTTCCACGCTTGAAGCGATATTCTGCGAGATCATGTCAGGCTCTTTGGCTTTGGAATCGCCGTTAAAAATTGCTTATTTTGGTTTGGCTGGAAGCAACACCCATATTGCGGCGGTTCAAAAGTTTGGTTCGTCATCCAAGTATGTCAGTGGTTCAACTCTCAAAGATGTTTTCTTGGAGGTGGAACGGGGCCGTGCTCACTACGGCGTGGTGCCCATTGAAAATTCAACCGAGGGGGTAGTTTTTCACACACTAGATCTCTTCGTTGAATCAGATCTGCGCATCTGTTCTGAAATCCTTATGCCCATCTCTCATGCGCTTATGTCTAAGAGCGGGGATATTCGTAAAGTGAAACGAATTTATAGTAATACTGTCGCATTGGGACAATGCCGGATCTGGCTGGAAGCTAATTTACCTGGAGTTAAGATTATTGAGAGCACCAGTACATCCAAAGCCGCTCAACAGGCGTCAAGGGACGACAAGGCTGCGGCTATTGCGTCCGATTTAGCGGCGAAACTCAATCACTTAAAAACAATCGCCAAACGCATTGAGGATATGCAGGATAACTTCACCCGCTTTTTGGTCATTGGCAAAACTAACGCGGAAAAAACTGGAAAAGACAAAACTTCTATCATGGTTTCTATTAAAGATAAGGTGGGGGCTCTCTACGCCCTGTTGAAACCCTTTGAGAAACAGGGGTTTAATCTCACCAGCATTGAATCCCGGCCTTCCCGCAAAAAAGCTTGGGATTATTACTTTTTTATCGATTTCCTCGGTCACATTGATGACGATAAAACCAAAAAGGCAATAGGTGAAATCGAAAAGGCTTCTTTGACAGTTAAAGTCCTCGGGTCTTATCCCCGTTGTGAGCAGTAAAATGAGCTTTCAAGTTCCATTACGAAAAAATTTAATAGCCATCCAGCCTTATGTGCCGGGAAAACCCATTGAAGAACTCGAAAGAGAACTGGGCATTAAAAATGCGACCAAACTCGCTTCCAACGAAAATCCATTAGGCCCCGCGCGCAAAGTAATAGAAACCCTTCAAAAAAATTTATCGCAAATAAGCCGCTATCCGGATGGCGCGGCACATAACCTCATCCAGGCTTTGTCCAAACATCTATCCGTAAATACGAATCAAATTATGTTGGGCCATGGTTCCAACGAACTTTTAATTTTATTGGCCGAAATGGTTTTGAATCCTGGCGATGAAGTTTTATTCGCCGATAAGTCCTTTGTGGTTTATCCGTTGGCGGCTCAATTATTTGAAGGTAAGTCCAAAGTCATTCCCTTGAAGGACTTGACTCACGACATGGCGGCTTTCGCCAACGCTGTGACGCCAAAAACCAAGCTGGTTTTTATATGCAATCCCAACAATCCCACCGGTACCTTTGTTCCGTTATTGGCTATTGAAGCTTTTTTAAAAATTTGTCCGCCTCAGGTTTTGGTTGTTTTGGATGAAGCTTATTGTGAATACGTGGATGAAAAAACTTATTTTGGTTCCTTAAAACTCATAGAGGATTATTCAAATCTGGTCGTGCTTCGAACCTTTTCAAAGGTTTATGGTTTGGCTGGTCTTCGCGTGGGTTATGGCGTGGGTCACCCCGACCTGGTTTTGGTTTTTCAAAAAACCCGCCAACCTTTTAACGTCAATAGCCTGGCCTTAGCCGCGGCCGAAGCGGCCCTTTCGGATAGCGCCCATTTAGAAAAAGTCGTTCAACTCAACCGTCAAATGCGTCACAAAATGACCGAGGGGCTAAAGTCGTTGGGTCTTCAGCCAGTTCTCAGCCAAACCAATTTTATTTATTTTAATGTGCCTCAGGCCCAAGATATTTATCAGCAATTACTTCGCAAAGGCGTCATTGTGAGGCCCATGGGGCCGGACGCTTTGCGGGTTACCACGGGAACGATTGAGGAAACCGAAAAGTTTTTGAAAGCATTCACTGAAATTTATTCCCCCGCGAGAGTAAAAGTCTGATGGACACTCGACAAAAAATAGCGATCATCGGTGTCGGTTTGTTGGGCGGCTCTTTAGCCTTGGCCTTGAAAAAGAAAAAGGGATTTGAGTTAGTGGGTT
>Ga0206855_10071_pt1 | contig 31946 bp, 32 predicted proteins | sample Alteio_BWOrgCont_51_FD_152637 | JGI IMG/M metagenome (GOLD analysis project Ga0206855, IMG submission 152637) | Enriched cells from forest soil in Barre Woods Harvard Forest LTER site, Petersham, Massachusetts, United States -... | ecosystem: Environmental > Terrestrial > Soil > Temperate forest >...
ACTGAAGCAAGTGGTTAGTTCGGTCGCGAGACTGCGGAAGAAGGTCTCGAGTTGGGGGGAGAGAAATCCCCGTTCCTCATAGGATTTGGCGGCAATCCTCCCACTCATCCGCTTGGAGAGACGTATCATACGGCCGCTCCTCTGCGCTTCGGCGACTACTTCGGAAAGATGCATCTGGTTCCCGTATCGAGCAATCTCACTGCTTTGCGAGGCAAACACGTCGATCATCCAGACTCCTGGAATTGCGTGAAGGATAGCATAGTAACGTTTTTCCAAGCCGAAACGGCGGTCTGGGAGCTACGCGTTCAGCTTTGTACCGATCTCACCAGGATGCCTGTTGAAGACGCCTCGGTTGAATGGGACGAGCACCTTAGCCCCTCTTTAACCATTGCCAGGGTCACTGTACAGCCTCAAAATGCGTATTCAGATCCCCGCCGAGTATGGGTTGACGAGCAGCTCAGCTTTAACCCTTGGCATAGTCTGGCCGCGCATCGCCCCCTCGGCAACATCATGCGCGCGCGGTTTAAGGCATACCAAGCGTCCAGTCACTTTCGCCATAGCTCAGAGGGACGTCAGATGGTTGAGCCCCGAACCATCGAAGAAATGCCCGACTAGGTGCTCCATGGTTTCGAACAGCAAAGAAGTTAGATTAAATTCCTTGATGCATTAGCTCTCCCATTTCGTATTAGATCGGTTCGAAATCCATGCAATCTACCTCAAAACTTTCATGCTTGCTCGCCGGAGAGAATCTCGTTCTGGAATCCCTGTGCAGGGTCGTCGAACAGACCGCCAACGGATGTCTCTGCAGCGTCCTTTTGCTCGATTCTAGTGGCTCGAAAATTCAGCAGGCAGTTGCGCCGAGCCTTCCATCCAGCTATAGCGACCGGTTTCCAGACATACCGGTGGATCTAGAGGGAGGACCTTGCGCTAAGGCTGCACACCACAAAACACAAGTGATCGTGTCGAACGTGTCTTTGGACACGCAATGGGACGCGTATGGATGGCGTGGCGCCGCATTGGAGCACGGACTGAAAGCATGCTGGTCCACGCCGATTCTGGCGTCGAACGGGGTCGTATTGGGGACATTCGGGATCTATTGGCGAGAGCCGCGAAACCCAACTGAACACGATCAAAAAGTCATCGAGCAGGTCACGCACCTTGCAGCCGTCTTAATTGAGAGGAAACACAACGAGTTGGCGCTTCGACAGAACGAGGAACGTTTTCGTCTTATCGTCGACACGATTCCCGGATTCGTTTGTACTTTGAAAGCGAGTGGCGAGGTCGAACTTCTCAACCACCAGCTCCTGGAATATTTCGGTAGGAGGATTGAGGAAAGGAAGAATTCGCAGAAGAATTTCCCTACCTTCGAGCACGTACATCCGGATGACCTTCCCCGCGTAATGGAAGCGTATGGTCGTTGGCTTGAATCCGGGCAGCCGCATGACCTTGAGTTCCGCCTGCGGCGCGCCGACGGTGTGTACCGCTGGTTTCAATCACGCGCCCTCCCCGCGCGAGATACGGAAGGTCGTATCACCGGATTGTACATATTGTTGACTGACATTGACGACCGGAAGCGCGCTGAGGATGCCCTGCGTGCGAGCGAAACCAATTTGCGCCTCATCATCGACGCCATTCCTCAGTTCATCGCTGCTTTCGGGACTGACATGAAACTTCAGTACGCGAATCAAGCCGTAACGGAGTACACCGGCTTAACGACAGAGGAACTTATGTCGGAAGACCAACGTGACGTCGTCTTTCTTCGGGAGGATTCCGAGAGATTGCGCGAGCAGCGCGAAGGGGCAATCTCGCGAGGGGGTCCATTCGAGTACGAACGACGAGTGCGCCGCAGGGATGGTCAGTATCGTTGGTTCCTAGCCCAATACAACCCGCTGCGGGACGATCGAGGAGAGATTATCCGTTGGTATGCGACCGGTACCGACATCGACGATCGCAAACAGGCGGAAGAAAGAACGCGGCAAGAGAACTTCGCGTTGCGAGAGCAAATCGATCAGGCCTTCATGTTCGAGGAGATCGTAGGCTCTTCGCCCGCCTTGAAAGCTGTTCTCTCAGGTATCGTGAAAGTCGCTCCCACCGACTGTACGGTGCTGATCACGGGCGAAACAGGTACTGGGAAGGAACTGATTGCGCGCGCTATACATAGGGGTTCGCACCGTGCCGACCATGCCTTTGTTAGCGTGAACTGCGCCGCGATTCCTTCTTCACTCGTCGCCTCGGAATTGTTTGGCCACGAGAAGGGGGCATTTACTGGTGCCCTGCAGCGCCGAGAGGGTCGCTTTGAGTTAGCGCACGCGGGCACGATTTTTCTTGATGAAATCGGCGAGCTTCCCCTGGACACTCAGATTGCATTGCTTCGCGTGCTCCAGGAGCGTCAATTTGAACGGGTCGGGGGTAGCCGTGTCATTCGTACTGATGTTCGAATCATAGCCGCTACCAACCGCGATTTATCGACAGCGATTAACGCAGGCATCTTCCGAGCTGATCTCTTTTACAGACTAAACGTCTTCCCAATCTGTGCGCCGCCTCTCCGGAATCGAAAGGAAGACATCCCGATGCTGGTCGAGTACTTCGTGAAGCGCTACGCCGAGAAGGTGCGAAAGCAAATCAGTAAGATTGACAAAGACACGCTTAAGCTATGTCAGTCCTATCATTGGCCAGGCAATATTCGGGAACTGCAAAATATTGTCGAGAGATCCGTAATCCTCTGCACCGGGGATACCTTTTGGGTCGATGAGGCCTGGCTTTCTAGCCAGAGTGCATTTCGCGCGGAGTCATTAGGTCCTCTCCTGCAGAACCTTCATGACTATGAGAAGGAACTCATCGAAGGGGCTCTTGCCGAAAGCAACGGAAAAGTTGGTGGGCCAAATGGTGCGGCTGCGAGACTTGGAATTCCACGGTCGACGATGGAGTCGAAGATCAAACAGCTCAACATAAAGAAATAATCCTTCCAGCAGGTCCAATCGTTCAACACCCAGAATTCTGGCAATTCCCAAGTTTCTGCCACTCCAGTGTGAGTTTTCGGTAGGCGTGCGTAAATCAGAAGCAGTGTAAACTTCCGGCACGCCTGCGTATTCGTAGCGCGGGGCTAACGCGGGTGGATCTTACTGCGGTGGGGCTCATGGAAAGGGCTTTGGGATCGAAGTCATCGCCGACCCAGTCGCGCATTCCCTCGTACCGTTCATCGTCGGGATTATGGATGGTTTCCAGAAGATCTTAGTATCCAGGATGCCACCGCAGTCTTCGGGTGGGTATCTGGCTGCAGTAAGTCAGATTAGTCACGCCAACCGGGTTCGGTCCGGCGATCTCCCGCGGACCCTAGACAAGCGCATCATCGCCGAGGCACTCATTGACAGATGAGAGGCGTCCAATTGTCTGTATAGTCCGCTCCTAAGGAACTAACCCACTACGTTCTTGGTACTGCCGGGATTGGGACGACTTGGAAGCCGAGTAGAGCGGCTTGTTTGCGGAGCCTTGTCTCTGCGCGGAATTGAGCTTGTTCGTCGCAGAGGTGGAAGATGGATTCCGTATAAGGCTCCTTGCTGAGCAAGACGTGATAGAGGATGCGAGCGATCTTGTGTGCGGTAGCGGTGATGGCCTGCGCTGTACCGAGCTTGGCACGCATGCGTCGGAAGAACTCTCCGAAGTAACCCTTGGCGCGGCAGAGCGAGTTGGCGCTCATCCGGAGTGCGAGCGCAGCTCGACTCTTCACCTTTCGCGTCTTGCAAGAGAGCATCTTGCCCCCACTGACTCGTTTTTCCGGACATAAGCCCAGCCAGGAAGCGAAGGCGGAGGCATTGCGGAAGCGGCTGACATCCGGGCCGATCTCGGTAAGGATCACTTGCGCGGTGATGGCACTGACGCCGGGAACATCGGTCAGATCGACGCCCGCGATGCGGTAGAGCTCACTACGAAGATCGAAGCGTGGATCATTGCCGTTGCGCTGGTAGACGGTATGCTTGGTGGGTGGAGGCATCGGCGCCAACTGCTTGCCTGCGCTGGGGACCGCCTGCATCAGTCGCGCGGTCTCTTCATCCAATTCGGTGATCAGCTTTTTATAAAAGCGATAGCCGTCGAGAGATTGCTTTAGCGTGAACAGGTGCTCAGGCCGGTAGTCACCGACAAGTGCTTTCGCCACGATCTCATGTGGAGTTTTGACGAAGGCATGGCAGAGCTGCGCTAGACGCATGGGGTCCCGCTCACCGACCAGGACCGCATCGAGGATAGCCAGTCCGCTTACCCCCGTTATATCGCTCAGTACGTGGTGGATTTGCAGATTCATCTGACTCAACGCCTTCTGCATATGCAAGGTGTGTTCAGAAGCCATCTGCAGCAGACTGCTGCGATGGCGCCACAGACTGCGCACGGCGCAGATAGCATCGGGTGGGCGGAAGCTGGCCCGCAGTAAACCAACGGAATGCAGATACTGGATCCACTGGCAGTCCGAAACATCGCTTTTGCGGCCAGGAACACTCTTCAAGTAATGAGCGTTGACCAGGTATACCTCGAAGCCACGCTGCTCCAAAATCTGGTAAAGCGGGATCCAGTACACACCCGTGGACTCCATCGCCACCGTGCGTATCCGGCAGCCTTGCAGCCAGTCGGCGAGAGCCTGCAGATCACAGGTGAAACTGGTAAACCTGCGTGTAGTGTGCTCGTCTCGGTCCGGCGGCACCGCAACATATATCTCCTGTGCGCCGATGTCGATCCCCGCCGCGTTCGGCTCCAACAGCGCCGATCTACGAACCGCCTTCTCTTTTTGCTTGGCCATCCTCGCCTCCTTGTTTGCTGGAGAACGCGGCCCGAGGCGCGAATCCTTGCAGTCTCCTAATCGAGATCGCTGCGCTCTTCTGCAGGCGTCATCACTGACCTGTCCGCCACCTCAGACCCATGCTTTTCGACGGGCTCATGAAGCACCAATGCCGACTTCGGGCCGTAGCTTGCCGCGCCTCCAACAAACTCATCATCGCTTAACCAAGTTCCTTCCGTCCCTGTCGGGGCGCAGCCCAGTCAATTGCTATTCGGACAAGTGGTCTCCTATAGTTCCCTTAAAACGGGGTTTCAGGTAAGTTCATTTCTGGCGCTACGAACTTACCGAAAACCCGGACATTTCAGGCACAATCCGATCCCTTGAGTAATTACCGCTGCGATTCTGGGGCAGGTATCGCAGGAATTGGGGCTATGGACATGATAGTGATGACATCATTTGAAAGTTCGCCGACAACATGAACCTTTACTGCCGCGAATCGCGCCGGTTTCGACTGTGGCTCCAAAGCGTACACATGATTGCCATACCAAAGCGCGTACTTCGATCCTTTTCGGACGCACAAGCGGACGCAAGCCCGATCTGGAGTCATGGCGGAGGTGCGCTGGCAATTCGTTCCGCAATCGGTATCGGTGACAAATCCGTCCCACGTTTTTGTAGGAGTTTGCGCTTGACCGGCAGAGATCGCGGCGACTAATAGCAACGTGATTGCGATCCGAATGTTCATCATGCTCCCCTTTCCGACTATTCGTAGGCAGTTGATGCGCCATAGATACTTGCCTGCATGATCTGATGGGAAACGCTTAGACTCTTGGCGCAACAAGAGAGGGTGTTCGCTTTTGGACATTGATGTCCACCATCGAACGATTTGGCCCGTATCCGCAATGCGAATTCACTGCCTGAGCTTCTGCGAAATGTAAAATGGCCCAGGCTGATCTCTGAACATCAGATCCTCAACGCTGCCCAAAACAGCGCGGGAGAGTTAGATATTTGTCCACTGGCTCTCCCGGAGAAAACGTCTATTGCGAAAAGCTTCAACTCCAAACTGCGCGATGAGTTCGATTGATCTTAAGATGGTTTCCATAGGGACGAAATTGGAGTGACTTGGAACAGAGGTGCATGCATTACGGACGGAATAGAGGAGATTCTGTGGCGACAATCTGGAATGATCTTCGTTATGCGTTTCGGCAGTTGAAGAAGTCTCGTGGCTTTACGTTGACGGCGGTGCTGACGCTGGCGCTTGGAATTGGCGTGAATGCTGCGCTGTTCACGGTCTTCAGCAAGGTGCTGCTGCACATCATGCCGGTGCAGAAGCCGGGCGAACTGGTGATGCTGGAAGAGCATTCTCAATATGAGACTGGCTCGATCAGTGCGCAGGGCGGAGACGTTCATCTGTATTTTTCTTATCCCGCTTACAAGTATATGCATGACAACAACCGAACGCTGGAGGATCTGGTTGCGGATGTTCCTGGGTCGGCCAGCCTGGTGACGGCGAAAGAGACTGATCGCGTCAACATGCATCTGGTGACCGGGAATTACTTCAACGTGATGGGGCTGCGCCCGGTTCTGGGGCGATTGATTACGCCTTCGGATGATGTGCTTCATGCCGCGAATCCAGTAGCTGTGATGAGCGAGGAGTATTGGAAGAGCAAGCTCGGCAGCGACCCGATCATTCTGAATCAGGCGGTGAAGATTAATGGATCGCCGTTCACGATTGTAGGCATCGTGCGACACAGCGGCCTGCTGGATGATGAGCATCCGGCGGTGTTTCTACCAATGTCGATGGAACAGGCAGTGGTACAGAGCGACCACGAGCGGCTGACTGATCCGCTGTTTGCATGGGCTGTAATTGTGGGACGGCTCCCTACAGGAACATCGATGAAGCGGGCGGAGTCGCAGCTGAATACGCTGTGGTGGAACTGGCGCAGGGATGTAATGAAGGCCGAAGAGCATCACATTGGCGACAAGGAAGGATGGCTTAAAACGCATCTTTCGTTGCGCAGCGGGGCACGCGGTGTTCCTGTGCTGGAGGAGATGTTGAGGGAGCCGTTGAAGGTTCTGGAAGCGATGGCGCTGGTGGTGCTGCTGATCGCTTGCGTGAACGTGGCGAACCTGCTGCTGGTAAAGGCAGCTCGGAAGCATGCTGAATTGGCTGTACGTGGAGCGTTGGGGGCTTCTCGCTGGCGGATTTTTCAACAGGTGATTGCCGAAGGTCTGCTACTGGGCTTGATCGGAGCGATGGCTGGGCTAACGCTGGGCTGGATCAGTTTCAAGCTGCTGATTCATTCCATTCCGGCGACGAATTACATGCGAGATGTGCTCGACGCTCCGATGGATTGGAAGGTGATCGCATTCTGTATTGCGACGGGTGTGTTGACGAGCTTGGTATTCAGTGTGGCTCCGGCGCTGCTGAGTATGCGGGTGAATCTGATGCGCGCGCTGCATGGGCAATCGGGATCGGTGACGGGTAGCGAAGGCTGGCTGAGGAATCTGTTTGTGAGCGTAGAGACAGCTCTGAGCCTTGTGCTGTTGATGGGCGCGGCTGTTCTTGCCTGGAATCTATATCAGCTAAGGCATATCGATCCGGGCTTTGCGACGAGCCATGTGCTTACGTTTCGCGTGGATGCTTCGGCGTCGCCGGACAAGAATGATCCGCAGGTGAAAGAGGAATACGAGGCACTGGAGAGGGAGATCTTGCGCCAGCCCGGCGTTCGCGGCGTAGCCTATGCGAATAACGGGCTGCTGACAGGGAATACGTCGACCAATGACATTACGGTCAAAGGCTTTACGAACAGCGGTGATGAGTTGCACTCCAACAGGGATGAGATCAGCCCTGGTTTTTTCGCCACGATGCAAATTTCCTTATTGGCGGGTCGCGAATTTACACCGCAAGACACGCTGACTTCCCCGAAAGTCGCAGTTGTGGACGAGATATTCGTAAAGCATTATTTTGATGGCGATGCGCAGAAGGCCCTAGGCGCGCAATTTGGTTTTGGTTCGGGAAGGGTTAAAACAGACATCCGAATTGTGGGCGTCATTCCATCGGTTCGGGCTACAAAGATGGAAAGCGCGTCTAATCAGCCATCCGTTTATCTTCCGTATGACCAGTCCTACAGCGCCGACGGCAAGCCTAGCGGTTCTCATCCGGCGAGTTTCTACGTGCGGACTATGGGTGATCCGGCAGCGTTAGCTGGAACGATGCACTCCATGTTGCGCAGGTTGGATCAGGATTTGCCTATGCCTGATTTCGAAACGATGGACGAGCGCATCAGCAGCTCGATTTTTGAGACTACGCTGATGACGCTGCTTGCCTCAGTCATGGGTGGGTTGGCGTTGGTACTGGCGGCGATCGGGCTCTATGGCGTGCTGGCTTTTGCTGTTGCACAGCGGACGCGTGAGATCGGGATACGGATTGCACTCGGCGCGGACAAGGGGAACATTTCAAGGCTTGTTCTGCGGCAGGTTGGAACTTTGGTCTCGGGTGGATTGGCTGCTGGTCTGGCATTGGCGTTCGCGGCTTTCAGGATTTTGCGGGGCATAGATGTAGATCTGTTTGGAGCGCCTATCTGGCTGTACTGTGGCGCTGCGTTTGGCCTGATTCTGGTGATGCTGTCGGCAAGTTACTTGCCAGCGCGTCGCGCGTCGCGTGTCGATCCCATGTGCGCGTTGCGTGCGGAGTGAGTCTTCCGGCGCCTTTTCAAAGAGGGCGGCCGCTTTTGCTGGTTCTTCCAGTGAGCTGCTGTGTGAACCGCAGGAGCGTTTACAGGTTTGGCAAGCGTGAAGCCTCGTCAAGCATCCATTGATCCGGCAGCCAGGTAGGGAGTTCGCTGGTGCTCGCTGAAGGCAGGTTGACGGTTGACGAGCAACTGTGTCAGATACAGTTGCGGATCGATATCATGATATTACGGACGGACCAGTCCAGTAGCGCCTTGGAAACGGAGTTTATGGAAGCTTGCCTGCGATGCTGCCCGGGCAAGGAAGCAATTTACCGAAAAGCTGACTTTTCAGGAGACTGGCGACGGTCCGTCGCAAAAGCTCTGAAAGAGCGCAGGAAGCGGCCAGACGCAACAGTCTTCTTAACCGCCCGACCAGGGTCGGGTAAGAGGACAGATTTCATAAACGACAGATTCATATTTTGGATTTCTGCGTGATCCTACGATTTCGCCGTTAAGTTTTTCGGCGATACGCCTGCTCGCGACATTTTCTACTGCTACGGGGTAAAGGAAACTCTCCTTCGCGAGAGTTTTCATCGCCCATTCAGCAACCGCTCTAATGGCTTCCGTTCCGTAGCCGTGACCATGAGCTGCTTCCTTGAGCCAGATGCCAAGCTCTGGGCTTGGTTGATCCGCCTCATCCAGTCCTGCTATGCCTAGACATTCCATTGTGTCACTTCGTCTTATAACAAAGGAGAAAACCGACTGATCGTTCGCCTGTAATCTGGCTTCCCGGTGTGCTTTGTACTCGCTGAGCGATTTTGAGGGCTCCCAGCGCATGAAGCGAGCGATTGCAGGGGTGATGCATTCGAAGACCTCTTCGGCGTCAGCCATTTTGAACGGGCTTAGTTGCAACCTAGCGGATCGGATCAAAACCTGCATCATGCTCGCTTCCAAACATTCTTGTTTACGGTCGCAGGCAATGCGTCGACAGAATACCTATCCCCTCCAGCATAGCAATCCGTCCACCTGCAAAACTCGTTTTCAGTAAGTTCGCTGCTCGACGTTCATTGCGTCGGCAAGTTACCGAAATCCCGACTTTTCGGGACTGATACTATGGCGTCCATATTTTCTGTCAGATTAGGAATTGCTGATCTGGGTCTTGGTCTCTAGAAATCGCGCTGCGAGAACCGCCGCAATAAAAAGTGCCACCCACATTCCTCCAACCTCCCACACTGCCCGACGTGACGCAGGTGTTCCACGGTAGACGACTGAATCAAAGACCATGAAACAAGCGTATAAACAGAGGTTTCCCGAGGCTAGTAAGAAGCCGAGCTTTGAACGCCTTCCATGAAGCAGAAACAAGCTCGCAAGGAGCACACAAGGAAGGACAAAGAGCGCCCACCCTAGGAGGGGCTCCCAATTCGGGAATGCCGGATTCCTGTCTAGGGCGGTTGCTGCCGCGCTGTACACCTCAAACAGAACGAAGATGAATAGGTATATGACGCTGATTATTCCTCCGGCCCGGCGATTCCAATCAGCATACGCGTTCTTCCACATTGTCCCCTCAATTGTTCGCGCCTACATCATAGGGCACTTTCTTTTGGGCAAGTGCCTCGAAAACGGCGTTTTCAGTAACGCGCCGAGTGGCAGAATCATCCCGGGCCACTTTACCGAAAAGCTGACTTTTTGGGAACTCCGCATCAGCTTGTCACTTCGGTCGATGGCTGGACTGAGAATCGTAGTGAAGGCGGCGAATGTCAAAGTGCACGATGTGAGTTCTTCAGTCCATCGATAAACGATATGACCGATGGGGATGACCAATCTGCCGCACCCGTGTGCTTGACCATCAGATTTCCATCCGGCGCGTAAAGGAAGGTCGCTGGGAACTGGTTTAGTTGCATGGAAGCCGGAATATCGGCGTCTTCGGTTGTATAGAAGGGCATATCAAGATGATTGCGTCGCGCATAACGTCGGACGGTTGCTGGTGAGTCCAGGCGAGACACGATCAGGAAAACAACATTCGGATCATTGCGGTAATGATTGTATAGAGCTTGGACACTGGGCATCTCGGCGACACACTGAATACACCATGTCCCCCAGAGATCGAGAAAGACAACCTTACCTTTCAGTTCGGAGAGATGCATAGGCTCGCCCACGAGTGTCCGGAAAGGCAGGTCCACCCCCGGCTCAGGGACGCTCACAAGATGCGGCGCGTGGGCATTTAGAGCGATGCGATGCTGTATCAACTTCCAGCCCAGCAGAGCAATGCCTCCACTAAAAACAAGGAAGGCCGCCAGCACGAATGAGACTCTCTTGACTGTCCAAGGAATCACCATGCAAAACATTCTAGCGTTTCTACTTGGCAAAAAACCGGTTTTGCCCGTGATACGACAAATGCGTAAGTGCGGCCCAACAACATGTAGCGCGGCGTCGTTCTCAATTGACAACTACTGACACCGTTGCAGATACTGCAATCTGCGCATGTAGGATGCAACGGCAGGTCGCCGAAGGGCAATGCCCACCTACGATCTCATCGTGGAGGCCTACATGCCCAATCTAGAGAATCTCAAAAAGCAGGCCAAGCTCATATTGCGGTGGCATCGCGAACGCCACTATCCCGTCGCCGCACAAATCCGCGGGCATTTGCTTCGTTTTCTGGATATGCCCGACTCCGAGATTCTTGCGGCGAGCTTTAAGCTCAGCGATGCGCAAGAAATGGTCGCAAGACAGCAAGGCTTCGATAGTTGGCAAGCCCTGAAAACTGGACTTTCGACCACGTCGCGCAAGGTGAAATCATCGCCATCCAAAGCAACGATTGTCGGTGCAGAGAGCCGCAACTGTTGGTCACCGATATCAAGAGATCATGCGAATTTTTCCGTGAGAAGTTAGGCTTTTCGCTTGTATTCACTTACGGCAAACCTCCCTACTATGCACAGGTGGGTCGCGACGCGGCGCGTCTCAATCTAAGGTGTGTCGAGCGACGAGTAATCGAGTCGACGGTCCGTGATCGGGAGGAACTGTTGTCGGTATCTATGACCGTCGCTACAGCGGAAGAGATCAAGCTGCTGTTTCTTGAGTTTCAGTCCGCTGGTGTTGCCTTTCACCAGACGCTGAAAAAGCAGCCCTGGGGCGCCAAGAATTTCGTCGTCAAGGATCCGGATGGGAATCTGCTGCTGTTTGCTGGACCCGCAAACTAACAGCTACCAAGCCGAAGTGTGCTGATCGAGCATTAGTCGGCTATCCGGACATTAGCCGCAGCAGTCTCAACTTCGAGGCCGTCGTGCTTGAAAAACGGGATTTTCAGTAAGTTCGCTGCTCGACGTTCATTGCGTCGGCAAGTTACCGAAAAACTGACTTTTCAGGCACTCTCGGGCAACGCGACCTGCTGCAAGCTTGTTACTAGTGACTTCGGCTAGTCAGATACGACCGACGGGTCACGCTACAATCCTCAAATGATCGATACCACATCACCAAATTTCAGGCGTTCTCTGGCAGAAGCTGCTGCTTGGTGTGCCCTCCAATCGCTTGGACCTAACGACGTAGACTCGCTCGCAATTCGTCAACGCAGTGCTCTGATTGAACGCGCAACTCAACTTTGGGAGGAAGCACTGACCATGCTGGAGCAGACGTCGAATCTGAAGATCGCCAACACCGTCCAATATCAAGAAGCAATGGCTCTGTTGCAGCGTGTGCGGGATTCGTACGGCCCGCTGGAACATCAGCTGAGAAGTGTGAGCTTGAAGCCAACTTTCGCATTGGATGAATTCAGATCGCAAGTGCCTTGGGCGGAGGCGGTTGCACGTGTAGTAGCTAGAAGGGGCGAAGTAGTAGGTGCCAATTCAGCAGATAAGCACACGGTTGACGTGGAACATGGACGTTTGTTGCTCTACTACCCGACCGAGAATTTGGCAGACGGCGCTGCGCAATATAGCTCAAACGGGTTCTTTGATACCCACAACATTCCTCCTTGGGACATCTGGGTGGGTTTCTCGGATTGGACGTTAGTGAGTTGGGTGCCCCCATCACTGATTGCGGCAGTTCAGATGGGTATAGATGCGAATCCCGAGAACTGCATTCGCTGGGCAAATTGAGCTGCTGGCCATTTGGCAGTGATGCCGAGTCCCCGGAAAACGGGGTTTGCGGTAACTTGCCTGCCGTTGATCGGATGCCGGAACAATTTACTGAAAAGCAGACATTTCAGGCAGTTCGGTTTCACCTTTCCGACAAGCCGGTTTTTCACTCAAGTGGCTCTAGCCAAGCAGAGTTGATGACCTCGGCAGCTCAATGAGCGCATTGGCCTGAAATCACAATTGAGGTCGAAGCTTCCGGATTGTCGGTCATACGCTCATGACCTCGCATCCGGGAGCCTGACAGGGCAGCTGTTGTCTACAGTCACGTGGCTACTGTTTTTGCCGCAGTTAGGGCAGCGTGCAGTGCATCGATTCATCTGGGCACTCATTTGAGACAACGATTGTTGGTGCCTGTGACCGCGTCGGAGGGAACCAACTCGTGGGCACAATGAGTCCATCCTGCTCGATTGTCCGTATCCGTGCGGTGGCGCGCCTTGCGGAAGGAAAAGGAAGATATGTCTTCCTTTTGCTGAAACAGTGAAGGCGGCTTTTCCGGATGCGCCTAGGACCAACTCGCAATGTTCGAAACCGCCTCGTAACACTCCTGTCCGTCTCGTCACCTTTCTCTCGTCAAAGATCAGGTTGGTTCATACGCTAGGGGACATGAAGACACTTGTAAGCATATCTACCCTGAATAGGCTGGCCCTCTGTATATGCTTCCTGTCAGCAATTTCCATTGCACAGACTGAAGAACCAATCACGATCAACATGTCGGCTGATCGTTGGCAAACGAAGGAGAACGCGGAGTTCCTGCGGGAGGCGGGCTTTTATCACGGCTTGATGCGACTGAATGGTGATGCGGTACTGAAAGAGATCACGTTCAGTGACGGAACGATCGAGTTCGCCTCACACGCTCAACCGATTCAGGTTCCCATATCGCCCGAGCGTTTCGATACCGGTACCTCCAATGCGAGATTCTCTGCTGCCGCCCCACAATTCGGAGAATTCCTTGGGCGTCAGGCGGTCTACCTTCCCTCCGGACTGTTAACGGTGAAAGATGCAAACTTCCGCGACGGGACTGTGGAGGTAGATGTGGCAAGCAAGCCAGGCGCCCTGTTTATAGGAATTGCCTTCAGGATCGAATCAGAAGCAAATTTGGAAATGATCTACATGCGGCCAAGCGTTTCCGACACCATCGAAGCCGTGCAATATACCCCGCGACTCAACGGCGACGCTATCTGGCAACTGCTCAATACCAACCACGAGAAAGCGAGCGCACATATCCCCGGAAACCAGTGGATTCATATAAAGCTCGTGGTCGAAGGTCGAACGTGCACCCTCTTTATGAACGAGAACAACGTTCCTACGTTGACCGTGACAAATTTGCGAAGGGGAGACAGTGAAGGGGGCATCGGCTTATGGTCTTTAGGCGGGGGCGGATATTTTAGTAACCTGAGCTACAATCCTCTCCCTGACCGGAAGCCATTGCCAGACCTGCCGCCATTCCAACGGGCCGGCTTGCTGTCCGCTTGGGAACTGTCGCCCGCATTTGATGCGAGCGATGTAGACGCCAGCACCTACCCGGCTTCCATCAGTGAATGGGAAAAAGTTCATGCGGAAGATCCGGGATTCGTTTTGGTAAATCGGTACAGAACGAGTCCTGCGATGTTTCCTATGCCGTCTCGCGAGGAAATGCAAAAAGGACGGACCAAAGGCGCGAAAGTCGTATTCGCTCGCACCCAGATTTCATCTGTAAATGGGGGTGAGGAAGTCCTCAAAATCGGCTACAGCGACGACATTGTGGTTTACCTGAACCGCAAGCCTATCTTTTCGGGAAAGAATGCCCTCTCGTACCGCTCTGATGATTCGTTCGGCACTTTCGGCCTTAACGATGAAACCCATATCCATCTCAACCCAGGCAACAACGAACTTCTCGTAGCAGTTACGGAATACAACGGTGGCTGGGCATTCGAGTGTGATTTGTCTCCCGTCCGATCCGAATAATACGCCAGATGGCTCAACCGCATGGCGAACTGTGGGTATTTGTGAATGGGAAACTGGTGTATGCCGACAAGAATTTCTTTGAGTTGGATGACGCCAGAAAATATCCCGACGCGCGCTGTTCGCTGGAGAACGGCTCCTTCACTTTGCCTTTGGGCCGGGCGATAATGAGATCGCGGTGGCAATGGCAAATAACTTCTTCGGATGGGGATTGAAGCTGCGCGTGACTGATCCGGAAGGGGTTCATCTGGCAGCAAAGTGACAAACCCGATGGCTCGCAAACAATGGATGAAGACCCGTCCGGGCCGCATTGCTCTCGCGGCTCTAGCGTGGACGATTCTCGGCTGCGTTTTTGCCTTGCCGGATCTCGCTAACGGCACCAACAAGCGTCACGGTCTGCTTTTATCGCTTACGCTATGGTGGTCCTGGGGTATCGTCACACCTTTGATTCTTTGGATAGACCGTAAGATCCCCGTTTCCAGCAAGCAACTTGGCCGACGAGTTCTGGCGCATCTCCTTCCGAGCCTGATGTTAACCTCCGTGTACGTTTATGTCTTGGGGGCGGTTCGCGCGGCATTCGGGATGGGTGAATGGAATAGCTTGCTTAGTATCAGGCTTCTTATCGATTCTCTGCGAAGCTTGTTTCTCTGGAACTGGCTCATCTATTGGCTGATTCTGGGGGCCTGGCAAGCACATCGCTATTACGATCGCTATGTTGCCAGTGAGTTGCGTCTGGAGCGTCTGGAAAGAAATTTCTCCGAGGCTCGTCTGAATGCGCTTCGAATGCAATTGGAGCCGCATTTTCTTTTCAATGCGCTGAACACAATCTCATCTCAGGTGGAACGCGACCCGAAGCTTGCGAGGAGCATGATCGAGCATCTGGGCGACCTTCTCCGCTTGTCGCTGGAATCGAAAAACAGGCAGGAAATTCCGCTGGCGGAAGAGATGGCCTTTCTCGAACACTATCTGGCGATCCAGAAAATCCGCTTCGGAGATAATTTGCGGATCGAGACGCAGATCGCGTCAGAGGTAAAATATGCTTCCGTACCATGCCTTTTTGTTCAGCCACTTGTAGAGAATGCAATCCGGCACGGGATTTCCCGGCGAGCTTCGGGGGGAACGGTGATCGTGTCAGCACACCGGGTTGGGGACCGGCTTGATATTCGCGTGCTCGACGACGGCGTGGGGCTTCCCGCAGGTTGGACGCTTGAGAACTCCGGAGGCGTAGGGCTTTCCGTGACGCAGCAGCGTGTGGCAGGGCTTTATCCCCATGGGGAAACCTGTTTTGCCGTGAACCGGCGTGCCAGTGGTGGAACCGAGGTTGAAATATCGTTGCCTCTGCGATGGACCGGAAAGGACGACCATGCCGCTGTCCGCGTCTGAGGGCCTCTGCGTTCTGGTGGCCGACGACGAAGGGCCAGCGAGGCAACGAATCATCGATCTGTTGCACCGCAATTCTTATGTGAGCGCAATCCTCGAGGCATCCGACGGACTCTCCGCAGTGGACTTCATTCAGAACCGAAGGCCCGATCTGGTCTTTCTCGACGTGCAGATGCCGGAACTGAATGGACTCGAGATCATCGCTGCAGTGGGAACCGAACGAATGCCGCTCACCGTCTTTGTGACCGCCTACGATGAGCATGCAATCCGCGCCTTCGAAGCAAATGCGCTTGACTATCTCCTGAAGCCGTTCAGCGACGAGCGCTTTGAGATGACCATGGCCCGCGTCAGCATTCGCATGGATGAACGCAGCGTGCGCGAGTTCGGCCGCCGCATTCTTCGCATGGTCTCAGCAGCGCCCGCAGGGAATCTGCCACTGGACCGTCTAGTAGTGAAATCCGGAGGTTCAGCCCGCTTCGTACGGGTGGCCGACATCGACTGGATCGAAGCTGCGGGCGTTTATGCGAATCTGCACATCGGAGGGAAGGAGCTGTTGTACCGGGCAGCCCTGAACGAGCTTGCCGAGAGGCTCGATCCCGTTCGTTTTGTCCGCGTCCATCGGTCGGCGATCGTCAACATCGAAAGCATCCTGCGCCTGGAGCCGATCTCCCATGGCGAATTTGAAGTGATCCTGAAAGACGGTTCGAGATCGAGAATCAGCAGAACCTATCGCAGCCAGTTGGAAAAGAGGTTGGGGCAGTCGCTGTAGTCCCCTCTACGATGCGAGACTGGGGGACAAGTCCTGACGCAATGGGCTGCGACGGTGATGAGAGAGATCTACGTAAAATGCGCAGACGGGGATATGGCCTAGTTGGTCAGCAACTCGGGAATTTAGGCATTAGAAGAGGTCGATTGACGCTTTATCGCCGAATCACTCATCCACAAATGATCTCAAGCCAAGTTGCCGAATTGTTTGAATGCTAAGTCAGTGAGGAGCACGAGGTGTTGCAAAGGCTGAACTCAGCGATGAGGCTGATTCAGAGAACAACCTCGGAGGCTCCTCAGAGACGATATGTATTACATCGGACTGGATGTACACAAGAAGACGATCAGCTATTGCGTGAAGGACGCAGCTGGCCGTGTGTATCAGGAAGGCAAGATGGGATCGACGCGCCGGGAACTGGACGGCTGGATCCGGACGATGCCACAGCCCCGCATGATCGCCATGGAAGCGACGATCTTCACGGGATGGATTTATGACCACCTGCTTCCGCATGCGGAGAAGGTGAAGGTCGCGCACCCGTTGATGCTACGGGCGATCGCCGCGGCCAAGAAGAAGAACGACAAGATCGATGCCGGCAAGATCGCCGACTGCTTGCGATGCGACTTCCTTCCCGAGTGCCACATGGCTTCGACGGAGATCCGGAACCGGCGCCGAACGCTACGCTATCGGAACCTGCTGATCAAGCAGATGGTGCAGATGAAGAACCGTGTCTCCGGCCTGCTGATGGAGACCGGGGTGAGCTACAACAAGCAGCGGCTGCACAAGGTCGGCTACTTCGCCGAACTGATGTCGACGAACGAAGAGGTGAACGAGAGCATACGGCCGCTGCTGAAACTGAGCCGGGAGATGATCTGCCGTTCGCAGAAGCTCGATTATGCCCTGGTCAGTTCGCTCGAGCGCGATCCGCTTCTGAAGGAGCGGCTACGGCGGCTTCGAACCGTGCCCGGGGTGGGGCCGATCACGGCCCTGACGTGGGCCCTGGAGATCGGAGACGTCACACGTTTCACTTCGATCAAGCAGGCGATCAGCTACTGCGGGCTTTGCGGAGATGAGAAGAGCTCGGCCGACAAGGTGATGCGGATGCCGATCTCCAAGCAGCGGAACAAGCACATCCAGAGAGTGCTGATTGAAGCAGCCAAACTGGCGGTGCGGGAGTGCCATGAACTCGCCGTGATCCGTGCCAGAGAACTGGAGAGAGGCAACCCCAACCGGGCCACGCTGGCGGTAGCCAGGAAGATGGTATGCTACATGCTCGCGGTGGAGCGCAGGCATCAGGACTTCGTGCCTGCCGAGAAGTTCAGCCGAACGCCAGCAGCGTAAAAAGCCTTTCCTAATAAGGAAAAGGCCAAAACATCAGGATTCATCGACGCGCAGACTGCCAGGTCCTGCGGATGCCGACTGGGCGAAGGAACAAAACTCTGGAGGCTCACTACGAATTGTTTCGGGACTGGCAGAGAACACAAACTCAATCATCTGTGACGGCTCTTCGGAGCCCGAGACAGCAAATGGATGTCCGGTTCTGCATAGGCAGGAACCACCGCCGAGAGGCACAGTTGCGCGATGAGGCATCCTGATCAGATCGAATGCGCGCTCTCCTCAGCGCGCCCCAGAAATCTCGTGCTTTTCCCTTGACTTTGACTTACATGGAAGTCGGCTTATCGGACAAATGGCGTCCCGAAGTTCCCTGAAAACGAGGTTTTGAGCAACTTCACGGCGAACTTACCAAAAACCCGACTTTGCAGGCAGTTCGTATTGCTTCCGGTTTGCCCGTCAGACAGTCTGTTAGCATCAGTTGTCAATAGATTCCGCATTTTTCCGTTCGAGAATTGCGCTCTGCAAGCGCATGGACGCAACAGTTGCTGGATGCAGTTTTCCGTTTATGCGGGTCAACTCGCGATTGTGGCGGACCCCATAGACTCCAAAACAGACACCTTGACCTTCTACATGTTCGAGTGTATATGTAGAAGCCATAGGCATGAAGACTGAAGGCAGATTCGATCTCCCGCAGGGCACCCTCGATCTACTCATCATGAGGGTGGTTGCGCTCGGCCCCATTCACGGTTACGCCATCGCGCAAAGGATTCAGCAAATGTCTCGCGAGGCCTTGCAGGTCCAACAGGGATCCCTTTACCCCGCTCTCCACCGCCTCGAATACAAAAAGCTGCTGGCTTCCAACTGGCAACCGTCAGAGACAGGTCGTGAAGCCAAGTTTTACGAACTGACAGCCAAAGGCCGAGCGCATCTCAGGGCTGAGACTGAGAACTGGAAGCGTCTCACCGACGTTGTCGGGCTCATTCTTAAGGGAACTCTGGAGGGACTTTCATGAGCTGGCTGCAGAGACTGTTCGCGCGCAGGCGCATGGAGCGCGATCTGGACAAGGAAATCGAGTTTCACATAGAATCGCAGGTCGCCGACAAGGTGCGATCCGGCATTTCCGAAATCGAAGCCCGCCGGCTGACGCGTGTGGAGTTCGGTGGCGCCGAACAGATCAAAGAGGATTGCCGGGAGAGCCGAGGGACAATGTGGCTCGAATCGCTCGTTCAGGATGTCCGCTACGGTCTGCGACAACTTCGAAGATCGCCCGGCTTCACCTTCATCGCCATCCCCTCCCTTACGCTGGGCATCGGTGCGAACACTGCCATCTTCACGCTGCTCAACGCGATCCTGCTGCGCCCGCTTCCGGTCCAGAAGCCCGGTGAGTTGCTTCTATTCGGGGACGGCCAGGCGCAGGGCAGCACCCACTCAATTCCCGACGGGAACACAAGGCTGTTCTCCTATTCCCTCTTTCACGATTTTCGCCAGAAAGATACTTCGTTTTCAGGAATCGCCGCGGTAGACAGCAGCCAGTTTGCTACCAAAGCTTCGATTGGCGGGGCAGCCTATCAAACGACCCACGTCGATCTTGTCTCCGGGAGTTACTTCTCCGTGCTTGGCGTACCAGCGTTTCTGGGCCGTACGATTGGCGATTCCGACGATGGCGTCGACGGCGCAGGTCCGGTGGCCGTAGCCAGTTACTCCTGGTTCCAGCGGCAATTCAATGGCGACCCATCCGCGCTTGGTAAAACCATCCGCATCCAGTCACACAACTACACGTTGGTCGGCGTTGCCCGGCCGGGCTTCTACGGATACACCGTGGGCCAATCGACGGACCTGTGGATTCCGCTTTCGATGGAGAAGGCGTTCTCTCGTCCCGGCTGGAACGGACTTGGAGATAAATTCTTTCAGTCACTCTATCTCATCGGCCGTCTGAAACCCGGCGTGACCGCAACCCAGGCGAGCGCCGAAACCAATCTGCTATTCAAGCAGATTCTCCGCAGCTACCTCGGATCTCAACCTCCGCAAAAGCACCTCGACGATATTGCACACGCCAGTATCCAGCTGAATCCAGGAGGCCGTGGAGTCTCTTACCTGCGTTACGCGTTCTCGGTGCCGCTGGAAATTCTGATGGCCATTGTGGCGCTGGTGCTTTTGATTGCCTGCGCGAATATCGCGAACATGCTTCTGGCCCGCGGCGTAGCGCGGACGCGTGAAGTCGCGGTGCGCATGGCACTGGGCGCATCGCGTCGCCGGATTGTGTTGCAACTTCTCACGGAGTCTCTATTGCTTGCTTTTCTGGGAGCGGCGGCCGGTGTTGCGCTGGCATGGAAGGCGAGTGTTGTGTTGCTGAGCATGGCCACGCCCGGCCCCAATCCAGTTCCGTTGAATCTGACCCCCGACATGGCCGTGCTCGGCTTTACGCTAGGGGTCGCGGTGGTAACGGCGCTTCTGTTCGGCATGCTGCCGGCATTCCGGGCGGCGGGGCTTGAGTTCACACCTGCACTCAAGGACGGGCGCGGCAGTTCTTCTTCCACAACGCGCGGCGCCCTGGCCCGATCGCTCATCGTCGGACAGGTTGCGCTTTCTGTCGTACTGCTGGTTGTCGCCGGGTTGTTCGTGCGCAGCCTTATAAACCTGTCGGACGTTGAGACTGGTTTCGACAAGCACAACGTCCTCGTCTTTTCTCTCGACTCAAGCACGGCCAATCTGCCGCAGGGAACTCCGGAAGAGATACGCTCTGTCCAGGTACAGGAGCAGATCGAAGACCGTGTGCAGAACATCCCCGGCGTCCAAGCGGATGGCTTTGCCTTCTTCACTTTTAATGAAGGCGGATGGACCGACGAAGTTCTCTTCCAGGGCATCCCGCGGACGCAGTCAAACGGCGGCGAGGTCTTCTTCAACATTACCGGCAAGGGATATTTCTCCACCATGGGCATTCAGCTGGTCGCGGGACGTCTCTTCAACGCTCAGGATACGCAGATGTCAAATAAAGTCGCGGTCATCAGTGAAACAATGGCGCGTCACTACTTTCCGAATGGTTCGGCGATCGGACACCGCTTTGGAATTGGAGAGACCCCGGATCATCCTGGCGAGAAGGAGGTGATCGGCGTGGTCAAGGATGCCAAGTACACATCACTCGATGAAGGTACGCTGATGGCCGCTTATTTCCCCTGCACGCAAAATCCCGGCTTCTATGGGAACTTTGCGGTTCGCTATGCTCCCGGGGCAAATCAGCAGGAAATCGTCTCGCGAACGCGTCATGCCATCGCCGAGGTCAACTCGAACATTCTGGTCAACAGCGTTGGCAGTCTGGAAGAGCAGGTGGACGGTTCCATTGCGACGCAGTCGCTGGTTGCCCGGCTTTCGAGTTTCTTTGGAATCATTGCTGTTTTTCTCGGCTGCATCGGCATCTACGGTTTGCTTTCGTATTCGGTAGCCCGTCGTACGAATGAGTTTGGCGTCCGTCTCGCCCTCGGGGCACGATCTCATATGCTGCTTTGGATGATCCTTCGAGAATGCATTCTGCTGTTGGCTCTCGGCCTCGCTCTCGGTGTGCCTGTCGCCTTGAGTTCAACCCGCATTCTCAAGAGCCTGCTCTACGAGTTAAGTCCCCTCGACCCGACGGCTATCTCCATCGCAATTGCCACCGTTTCTGTAATGACCATCGCTGCCGCGTGGGTACCCGCAAGGCGCGCCACCAAAATCGACCCGATGCAAGCCTTGCGCACCGAATAGCCGGAGAAAACACGTGCTGGCTCAGGCAATCAACTGGCTCGAAAAATCCTATCAAGAGCGATCATCGTACATCATTTACCTGAAAGTTGATTCTCGCTTTGACGGCCTCCGAACGGACCCTCGTTTCCAGGATCTGATACGAAGGATAGGTCTCAATACGCAAGAAAGGTAATTACCGGCATTAGCCCTCACTTCCGGATAGCCGATAGCCGAAGAGAATTTCCTGATCGCGTTGTACGTGATTGGAGGAGCAACTCGCAGATCAGTTGCCGACCTGACACTCAGCTCCTAAATCTGACTAGTGCATTGCCGCTTCCGCGTCGGCAATTTGCTGACTGGGTGAAGACATGCAAGGCTGTTGGCTTGAGCAGGATGCAGCATGATTTACGGGAAGATCTTGCAGTTTCTGGATGTCGCCAAGGATGGCTTTTACAGTTGCTTCGACCAAGGTTTGTCCTTTTTCTCTCGTCGCCAGCGTCGGGTCACCCCATGCACCCGTCGGTGAGTAGACCTTGTCCGTTGCATTTGGGTCTCGCGTTAGTCCTCGTGGATGGTGAGGATGCAGGTCTTTCTCCGCCTTCGACATCCTCACGGTGTCTGGAGCGATGTAAAGCATCATGGAAGTTTCGATCTCGTCGGCGTGAGTGCCTCTGGCTCCTGTTGCACTTTCTTAACCACGTCATCGACCTCACCGAGGTCGAAATACGTCATAGTTATGCCTTCAGAACTGAGCGTCTTGGCCGCTTCGGAAAGTGGTTTGATGGTCGAAATTCCTGTGTTGAGGATGTAGAAACGGCGCGGCCCTGCAATGCAAGCGTGTGGCAGATTTCTACGACCATATCGCGTGCCGCATGCGATTCGAGGGATGTTGATCCGGGATATTCCAGGAAAGCGGGATAGAAGCTGTAATTGATGGTCGGTGCGATGACCACCGGAGCAGCAGCCAGCACTCGATTTTTTAAGTACTCCGCCATCACCCAGTCGTTGTTGAGCTGTAAATGTCTGCCGTGTTCTTTCGATTCTGCGCCCAATGCGATGACTACCACGCGATCTGGCGTCAATATGTGCTCAGCTTCGTCCCATGAGAGGTTTTCCAATAGAACGCCCCGGTTGCCATTTTCCATTTTGGATGTCGAGGGCTTTTGTGCGAAGCACTGCGTTGCAAATACCCAAACGCCGAGGAGAATGAGCACGAACCTGAATGCGGAACCAACGCGATGCTGCTCTTGCATTTCTTGTGTCCTTTCAATGCGGCAATACCTACCTGCGTTTTCAACAGGGGGGAAACTGCCCCACTTAAGCCAAAAGAAGGCAACCTCGCCTATTTGCAGGCGAATTGCGTATCCTGCGCCGCGATAATTTGCCACCTGCCATTTCTCTTAAGCCACGTATCTGTCCAAGTCAGGCAAAAAGGCTTCTCGGTCCCGACCGTTGTTTTTCGGATTGAACTCTCGCTGCCGTACGCCATCGCCAGGTTGTCACCGAACAGACGAACCTTTGCGTTGGTCAGCCGGCAATCCCGTGCGGTCTTTGAGGAATTCGCGTTGTCCGCTACTTCTTCCGATTTCGTATAGCGTTTTCCATCCTCCGGAGGTGTTCCCTGAAAATCGTCGGCGAGGATGGTCTCAGCAATCTTGTTGTGCGTACAGGCAGCCTCGGCCCACTGACGCTCCGCATCAACGATGAACTTTGCGGTTGGGTTGTCCGCTTCCGCCCACTGCCCCTGCTGCCCACGCGCGGCAACAACTGTAGTGCCGAGGAAAACGACCAACGACACCTTCATCAGTTGGCTAAGAGTCAAAGTAGCCTCCAACTTCTGGCCTAAGCAAGATACTAGGGCATCGCGCGGAGTATCAAGCAAAAGGGCACTGATATCCGGACGACTGACCAGCTAACCGGTAGTAGCAGGTTGGCCTGAAACTCCCAGGAATCAGTGGCGGTTCGGCTGTTGCCCACAGGCCGAAGTCACTCATCAAACCTAGCTATGGTCAGGATTTCGTGGTTATAAATGTGTCGTAGGCTATCTCAGACGGAAGCCGGCTTTCGAACTCGGTTAAGTATAATTCCCCGAGAGTTTACAAGAGAGTTGCCGCTTTGCCTTTGAAGGGTGAGGAACTGTCGAGAAACGGAATTCGGCGAGACAGGAACGAGAGCTTTGGCTTGCCCCCCGGGATTTTGCGCACGTTGCGCGCACTGAGTACACCGGCGCGAATTCAGCAGTTCATAGACGCGTTGCCTTATCAGTACGCGAACACCGCGTGGTCTCCGCAGCGTGTGTTGCGGGAGCGCAAGGGACACTGTCTGGAGGGAGCGCTGCTGGCCGCTGCCGCCCTGCGTATCAACGGCCATTTACCGCTGCTGATGGATCTGGAGGCCGTACATGACGACGACCACGTGGTGGCCATCTACCGCGAGCGTGGTCTGTGGGGAGGCATTGCCAAGTCGAACTTCGCAGGCCTGCGCTTCCGCGCGCCGATCTACCGCACGCTGCGCGAACTGGCGCTCAGCTACTTTGAGCACTACTACAACCTGCGCGGCGAACGCACGTTGCGTTCCTACTCGCGACCGGTGAACCTGGCGCGCTTAGACAGCCAGCACTGGATGACTTCTGAAGAAGACGTTTGGTGCGTCCCGGAGTACCTCATAGCGACGAGGCACTACCCGCTTTTTCCCGACAAGGTGGCGCGCGCACTGCCCCGTCTCGATCGCCGCAGCTTCGAAGCAGGAATGCACGGCTGGACGAAGCACTGAAGAGAATCGCGCGCGAACTGGTGCTCACCGCTGCGTAGCGCAAATCTGCTCCGGCCGAATGATGATCTCAAGGCGGCGGCGAAGTGCATGTAAAACGGGGGTTTGAGTAAGTTCGATACTCGATGTTCGTTGCGTCGGCAAGTTACCGAAAATCCGACTTCACAGGCATTTCAGGGTTACGTCCGGGTTGGCGGTGATCCAAGCGCAATGCGAAAACCGGGGTTTATTGTGCTCAGCGGGCTAGAATGGCCACGAGAGGAACCGTTTGAAATCGATCAACCCCAGCGGAAGCCGAGTTTGCCTAGACAAGAGCGATTCGTTATTCGACGTATCGAAACTTGTAGACAGCCAACGACTCAAGGTCGTGCAGTTTTCGGAGCCCTTACCGCTGTCCCTATTGGAGTCACTGAATGAAGAGCTATTCGCGAGGAGACCCGACGTCGAGCTAAGGGCCTATGGGTTCTACAGAGGAGTCTGCGACCGGTTGTGTTGCGAAGTTTGAGTGAGCAGGGATCGAGAGCGAGATGGAGCTGTAGGAGAGAAATCTAGGCAGCGATGCCGAACAGCTTCGCTACGAAGCGCGCTTGAGCGCTGACATCATCTTTGCTTACCCACCTCACTCGTCCCTTCCGGATCATGTTCACCGTCTCGATTCCTTCAAGTGTTCGCCACGCACTTTGAAACGAACCGTAGCCCTTGGCTAACCGCGTACGTTTTTTCACCGACCGGTGGTCTTGCTCGACGATGTTGTTGAGGTACTTGCATTGTCGCAGCCGCACTCGGCGCGGCAGTATGCCGTCGCGTTTCAGCGCTCTGATCGCAGCGGGGTAAGCTGGATTCTTATCGACATTGATGACTCGCGGTATTGGATTATTAGAAGAGCGAAATATCTTTCGAAAGAACCGCTTCGCAGAAGCCGCATCGCGTTTGGCTGTGAGCAGGAAATCGATGGTCTGGCCTGTGGAGTCCACGGCTCGATAAAGATACTTCTCCTGGCCTTTCACCTTTATATAGGTTTCATCCACGCGGTAACTCTTGTTGGTGGCCTTCAGATGCGGGCGACATCGCTTGTTTAACTCCGCTGCGTATGCCTGCACCCAGCGCCATATGCAGCTGGCATCCACGGCAAGTCCCCGTTCCGCCAACAATTCGGCCACATGCTCGTAAGCCAGCGGGTATCGCAAATACCAACGCACCGCTGTTAGGATCACTTCACCTGAATACTGGCGTCCCTTGAACGGCTTAGCAGCGCTAATCGACATGCCTTACCGTACCAAATCCGCTCACTCAAACTTCGCAATGGAACCGTTTTCCTTGCCTGACATCTCGCTCATCTGCGGAGGATTGGCTGCTTTATGCCCTTTCGGCAGTGCCCAGGATGGCAGTGTCGGAATACTCTTCGGCTGCTTATGCTCGTTCAGTTCGACCCACATCTCAGCGAAGTCGTAAAAGTAACGACCGAGACCAAAACAGCTACAGGCCCGCTTAAAGGCCTGGGCCTCCGCACTCGTCATTGCATTCTCATCATCAGCCCACTCTTCACCACTGCCGCTGTGGCTTCCCACTCCAGCGATGGTTACGGTGCAGGTCACCAACACCTTGCCCGTTTGGATGGTCTTGTCTTTCTTCATCCTGATTACCGGCGAGATAGTGTGGACCGCATACTGCCGGGTCCAGCCACTCGCAGTGACAACTTCGTTCAGCCGATCCGTATACGCCCGCGGATCGGCGTACGGTGTGACGCGGCCCTTGGTGCCGTCGCGGCTTGTTGCGGCAACAAGCCACTTCACGTCCTTCGGAGAAAACGGCTCTTCAAGACGCAGCAGGGCCTCCGCATTGTTTTGCGTTTGTTCCATAATTCACCTTTTGAGGAAAGCGGTTTCAGATTCGGGGGGATTGGGACAGGATTGAAACGAAGCGATACGAGTCGTACCCGATCTTTCGCGCTTAGATCACGCAGAATTGTATGCCTCAGAAGAAGAAGGGAATTTACGCGGTCTCGCCGTGTTCAGATATCTAACTTCGGTGTTGTCAACAAGGTGCCGGGGACTTAGATCTAGTGCTGTTCATTTTGTGCGTTTTTGCTTGTTAGTCGTTTTTGAACGAGTCACCACACCAAACGCCAATAATCGTCAGCCCTACAAGCTAAGCTGCCATTCCATGTTCCAACTTTCCGACAAGCAGACTTATCGTATCCATGTGTTAACTTCCGGACTGCCCAGAAGAATCCTGAGTAATGACTGAAGTCCATTTTGAGCAAGTTCGTGACGCCGAAAACTGAAGTTACCCATAATCCCTGTTTTTCAGGCACTTCGTTGTGCTGCCCGGCTTCTCAACGATGTCGCTACTTCAGGACTGCCGACTACACTGCCATGTGACCTGCTGGCACTTGTCGCTGAGTGGTTTGGCGATTTGTCGTCAACTGAGACATAGCGGCTGTTCGGCTCCGGGCAAGTTACTGATAACGTTTTTCGGGAACTACGGGATGCGACTTGTCCGAGATGCGGACTTGGTCAATTCTCGGATCTCAATGACGGAAGAATGTAGCTATCACTTCACTAGAACCGTTGCGCGCAAGTTCATACCTCAATAAAGACTATTGGTTCAGGCTCGGACTAAGGGCTGTTCTCAACTCTAAATCTGCGAACATCCTTTGGCATGCTTGGCATTGGTTCTCTACGGCCCTTTCACCGCCACCGCCGGTTGGAGCATTGACCAGCGGTCGCACACGCGAAGAGGACCATGAATGATGCGACTCCGCGTGCACATCCCGAATCTGTTGACCACAGTCGATTTGGTGTTTATTCGACTGCACGGAAGAAGTAGTAATCGGCGGAGTAGGGGACGAGCGTTTGCTTACCCACATCGCTGGCCGTAGAGCAGCCGGTGTCGGGGGCAGATCCTCCTTGGGTGTTTAAGCGTTGGATGAAGGAAGTCTGGGTCATGAAGTTACCGCCCGCCGGGCCATTTTTCGTCCCGACCGTCTGCAACAAGAGGCAGGCGATCGCGCCGGAATCCGGGCAGCTCGGGTCGGAGCCTGCGGGAATCGCACCCGTCTTTTGTGCCCACACCTTGCTGCTATCGAGGGAATTCTGCCACGTCGCATCGCCGAAGGGCAGAGGCTTCGTGGGGTCGATGGGGTTTTCGTCAGGGCTAAGGAAGTGCGTAATGATCTCCACGTCCTGTCCGAAGAGTTTTGTAAAAAGGGTAGCTTCGGGGCGAGCGTTATTAACAGTCCAGGAAGCAGTCGAAGCCCCAGGGCTCGTGGGCAGGCAGACATAGCCTTGGGTCCCCACGCCGCGACCCAACAAAAACGCAGCGTTTCCCTCTGGTGGCGTGATCAAGGTAGGAGTGACAGGAGGATTGACTCTCTGCGCTGATGCATGGGTGACCGTGCCGAATACACATCCAAACGCGAGAGCGGCTACGAACAGATTCTGCACTCGCGCACTCTTTTTTGTCTCTTGACTAAGGTTGAAACTCATTTGTTCTCCAGTTCTCTGTGTAGTTTCCGGTTGAGGTTGTTGAGATACACAATTCGTTCGAAGGCAGTTCGCCTGACTACTGCATGTGGATCAAGAGGTCTTACTTTGTGCCTGCTCCGCTTAACTCTTGCTTGAAAGACGAAGACATAGTTGGCCCTACTAGCCACTACGAGATCCCGGAAGAATTTGCTTTTTGAGAACTAAGTAGTTTGTGGCGGGATGAAAATCTTCATGATTGTCATGAAGGACGCTTGAGCTTGCCCAAGTCGCACGCGACTTATACATACACTGCTCAGGATTTCTTGGCAGAGGAGAAATTATTGCAGGACGGGCCCAAAAGTATTTCCATGTGCTTGTAACGGAGTGGGAGTGCGACTTAGATCGCGGTCTCTCATAGCGGAATGACAAACCATGCAGGATCGTTGCGTGTTATTCCCTTCATCAGAAACCAAAGCATAAGTTAGACCGTGCGCCGACCAGGTAACAACCTTATAGCCATCAACCATCGCGTAGTGAAAACTTACCTTCTTGAAATTGGCCTCGACTCCTCCTGAAGCGACGGCCACCGAATCTGGCGTCACAATCAGGCTCGCAGCGCCCGGCTGTATCTGGTAAGCGATGTAGGCAGCGGTCGTGCCGCCGACTGGCATAAGACGCGCGCCTTCCAGACGGTAAGGTCGCTCTTCGCCGGGAACTGCAGGAGAAGCAGGCAACGCCAGGTGATACTGCAACTTCGCCTTAAACCAGTCATTGAGCGTCTGCTGCGAGTCCGAGAGCACATCGAGGGCAAGACGTCCCTGCGTGTGCTGTCGGTGAGTGTTCACTGCAAATTCGGCGAACTTCGATGCGGAGAGCTGCGTGGATGAAGTCGACGGAATCTTGATAAGCAGTCCGATAATCATCAGAAGAGCTACCGCGGGAATCAACCATCGAATCCGCGCGGCCCGCAACGGCGCCTTCCGTTCCCCGAGCAGTTTATCTTCCGGAAGAGTCGGAGCCACATCCACAGACACAGCAGCTCGAAGCAGAGGTCCGCAGTGGTCGCAGAGCGCGGCATGCATCATCAACTGCCTGGCCTTCAACTCTGGCCACTGTCCCGCTGCCACTTCATGCCAGTCAACGTCAGCATCTTTGGGGCAATCAGTTCCCGGCGGCGCCGCTGCCGAGATAACATGCAACGATCGGTTCACCAGTTGCCGGTATTTCGACACCTTCACGCTGCAGTCGACGCATAAATGCATATGTCGTTCGGCCTCGCGAAGCTCATCCGGAGTAAGACCCAGCAACTCGTACCCGGTCTCGGAAGAGCATGGCACAAGCGCGTTCAGTTCGTGCTTGTCGATATGTCTGTGAAATGGACGCCCCAAACTCTGACACTCCCCTATAAACGAATACGAGTTCCCCAGGGAATTTGCTTTTACCTCTACCCTTCGTCATCTGTCGGAATCTCACTGGATCCCAGGATCTGATCCCGGATGGAATGCTTCAGCCGTTCGATCACGCTTCCAACTCCTTTGGTGCCCAGACCAATGGTCGGCAACGAGGCAATTTCTTTGGTACTCATTCCCTGCCGAAAGTAGAGCCAGAAAATCATGCGGTCGCGTTCCTGATCGGGTCCGATCAGGCAGCGCTTCAGGTGTTCATCGATCTCATTTAAAAAGATGTGCCAGGCGATCTTCTCCTGGCTCCCATCAATGTCTTCTCCGGCCTCGGGATCGATATCGCTCGTGGAAACATGAGGTGTACCACCTCCAGAAAATTGACTATGGCCGTGCTTGAAATAGTCGTGAGTCGCGTTGGCGGCGGTTCTCTTCAGATATCCCACGATTGCTTCAGGGCGCTGAACAGCAAATTCCTTCAGGAGGACGCGGCCTCCTTCCCAGAGCTTCAAGTAGGTTACTTGGACCAAGTCTTCTACAAGTGACCGGGAATGCTCGCCCCATAGGGCGGCCGTACGCGTGACGATGAGACGGATTGGCTTTCCGACGCGGGAAAGAAATTCCTCCCATGCCTCATCATCACGGGGTCCGGCACAAAGACACACGACGTCTTTAAGCGATATCGACGAATATCGAGTCGGTCTAGGCGTGTTCGACATCCACTAACGCTCGCTTTCACAGTCTTCCTTTGCTCCTTTGTGAAGAGAGGCGATCGCTATACCCGAACGTCCGTCCTGCAAGCTGTACTGGAAGGCCAACTGATTGTGGTCGTTGAGTCCGAAGCGAAATCCAGTCATCTTTTGTCGCAGCGGACGCTTGCCAATACTCTGTGTTTCATTACTTCGGAGGGCTTTCTGATTGAGTTATCGGAACTCGCAGCCCAAACACGACAGACTGCAAGAAAGAAATCTGGCTCTCCAACCGCCTCACGCAGCTATTTCGTCCACATGTAGGGCGCAATCTCCCGGCCCAATCAAGCGCTGCGCGGATCCTGACGCTGCAGAATCACCGAATGGCCTTCCCGGGTTGCGTCTGGTCCCCCTGTTTTTTGCGAACGTGCCATCGCCACTTCCTTGGCAAGACTGACGGAACCCCATTTCGTCTGTACCGTCTCATGTGTAAGTGGGCCACTGTTTATCAATGTGTCTGCGCCAGGACTCAAGGCTGAATCGGAGTTGAAGCAACGGGCAAAGCACGTTGCAGTTCCGAATCCTAAACACATCGAACAGCGCGCAACTCGATATGATCGGTGATGGAGGGTTAGCGAAATGCACATCGGTCTTATTGGAGGGATCGGCCCTGCAGCAACGGATTTTTACTACCGTCGGTTGATTTCCACGTTCGCTAGGAAGAATGCGACGCTGGAGCTGACCATTGTGCATGCCGACACGCCAACCCTCTTGAGCAATCTGGCTAGAAATGACGCCGCCACGCAGACCGCCATATATAGCCGACTCACGAACCGCCTTGTTTCGGCAGGAGCAGAATGTGTCGGCGTCACATCGATTGCCGGACATTTTTGTATCGACGACTTCAAGGTCTTATCACCGCTTCCCGTCGTTGATATGGTCCTCGAAGTGAGCCGGGCCATCGAAGCGCGCGGTCTCAAACGGATCGGCGTTCTCGGAACTCGCACCGTGATGGAGACGCGCTTTTACGGGCGCATCGCTAGTGCGGAGGTCGTCCCGCCAAACGAACTGGACTTGGACGATGTGCATCAAGCCTACATTTCGATGGCCGCGTCGGGCTTTGTGACTGGGGAACAGCGTTCGATCTTCCATGCCGTGAGCCACCGGTTGCTCGAGAAACAGGGCGTGGAAGCGATCATGCTTGGGGGCACCGATCTCGCGCTGGCCTTTAACGAACAGACTTCCGACTTCCCGCTGGTCGACTGTGCGGCCATTCATGCCGATGCGATTGCGCGTTTGGCGATCGCTTGAGGGGCTCCGGCCAGAACCATCTGTTTTGGATCGCATAACCGCATCCGCAACGCACGGATCGCTATTCAAGCACGAAAAACAACAAGCATGACTCGCAAAACCAGAGCCCAAAGTTGGTAGGATTCCGAATCTTGCGACGTCCGACTGCCACATTAACAATAAGCGCTGGAAGCAACAAACGGCCTATGGCATATCCCTGGGATTGACCTGTCCATTCGCCATCCAATCAGACCCGTGCAGTCGCTAAGCTGAGCAATACGCCGACAACGATTCACACCCAGAAAATCAGTCCAAAATGCTTGGAAGGTGTCGCGTTGATAGGCTCACTGTCCATCCTGAAGTCTCTCCGGAAATTCGGCTGCTCTGGACTTTATGGCTTAAGGTCTTCAGCAGTCAAGGTTGGAACGAGATTCCATTTACGGCAGCAATCGCATCCAAAAAGCCGTTCGAGCCCGCATTACGGGCAAAACCGGGAGCTATCCTGTTGTGCCGGAAAAGTCGCATTCTCGGTAACTTCGCCCATGGAATCTCGCCCTCACTGGCCCAATTGCGAACCCGTGCGATCGGGCCGCGCCAGTTTTTCTATCTCCGAGGCTGGAAGATCGGGA
>Ga0206855_10072_pt1 | contig 31716 bp, 29 predicted proteins | sample Alteio_BWOrgCont_51_FD_152637 | JGI IMG/M metagenome (GOLD analysis project Ga0206855, IMG submission 152637) | Enriched cells from forest soil in Barre Woods Harvard Forest LTER site, Petersham, Massachusetts, United States -... | ecosystem: Environmental > Terrestrial > Soil > Temperate forest >...
TTCGTATTCATCGTAGAGTTTTTTTAACGCAGCAGAAGAATTTTTATCAAAATCCCACAGGGTATGGTCGAGGTCGAAGAAAAGATGTTTGTATGATTTGTGCATTTAGTGGATGGTCTGTTGAGAAAATTATCCCAAAGTTACATCAAAGAAAGGTAAGGCAAATTGTATTTAATTGCCCCGCCTTCAGGTCGGGGAATGATTAAAAATGTGTTGGCTTTAGCCAAAAATAACGCAACGTGAGCTATGTATTTCACGAGTAATTTTTGGCTAAAGCCAACCAATTATTTTTCGGTACCCCGACCTGAAGGTCGGGGCTATTTATAATTCTACCCAGGCATCATGCTCTTTCAGCAAATTGATGAGTTCGTCAACGGCTATATCGCTTGGCACGTTGCGCTTCATTATGTCCTTGCCTTTGTACAGGGTGATCTTGCCGGGGCCGCTGCCTACATAACCAAAATCAGCATCTGCCATCTCACCGGGGCCATTAACTATGCACCCCATAATAGCGATCTTTACCCCTTTCAGGTGGTTGGTAGCCGCCCTTATCCTGGCAGTGGTTTCCTGCAAGTCGAAAAGAGTGCGCCCGCAGCTTGGGCAACTGATGTATTCCGTCTTGCTGATGCGGGTACGGGCAGCCTGGAGGATGTAGAAGGCAGTATTATTCAGAAATTGCTTGAAATTATTTACTTCCAGGTGGGTGCGCCCTTTTTCCTGCGGCTTTTCCATTACCAGCCAGTTACCATACAGCATCAGGCCATCTCCCATACCATCAAGCAGCAAGCCGCCCATATCAGCGGCAAGATTTATCAATTGCTTGTCAAAGTTACCACCCAAAGTTTCTTCCTCAAGGATCACAGGGCATTTTATATCCAGCATCATCAGTTCAATAAAGAAACGGCGTATGCGCGCCATTGTATTTTTAGAAGCCTCCGATATAATTAATACAGCCGTGGTATCTTTCTTTAGTTTAGCAAAAAGCTGTGTAAAATCTGACTCGCCGTTAAGAAATACTTTTATGAAATGCAGGCTTTCGGATTTGTGCCAATAGGTTAAGTATTGTTTTATCGTTAAGAACGGATGGTATTTCGACTTGTCCAAAGCTTTTTTCCAGTCGCTGTATTCACAGATCACCTGCAATGTACCAGGAAGCGCAAAAGACAGCTTGCTATCACCGATATAAATATAGTCGGCGGCGGAGTCGCTGATGTTCCATTTATCATCATCAGCGTTATATTTATAGCCTATGGCTTCAAGTTCGGTAGCCTCAATAGCATCCCCATATCCCAGGTAATACCCCACCACCACCGGCACATTATGCCCGCCAATATTGCGCACAGCAATTGTTTCTCTCCGTCTATAAGAGAAAGGGCTGTAAGGGAGCGCCTGTGGGTCAAATTTTGATTGGTAGAACTGGCCTCCGTAACGGGTATCGGGTATTGCGTACTGTTCTACCATATCCTTGCACACCGGTATTTCAAATTCGGGGTCTTCGGTAAGGGAAACACGGATCGTATCGCCAATACCATCTCCCAGCAGCGAGCCAATACCGATAGCGCTTTTTATTCGCCCTTCTGCGCCATCGCCAGCTTCCGTAACGCCGAGGTGCAGCGGGTAACATTCGCCAAACTCCTCGTCCATCTTTTGTACCAGCAGCCGGTATGCCTGTACCATCACTATCGGGTTGCTTGATTTCATGCTGAGTACCACCTGGTGATAGCTTTCGCCGCGCGCTATGCGCAGAAACTCCATTGCGCTTTCCACCATACCTATAGGGGTATCTCCGTAGCGGCTCATTATGCGGTCGCTAAGAGAGCCATGATTTGTGCCTATGCGCATGGCAGTGCCATACTCCTTGCAAATGCGCACCAATGGCGTAAACCTGTCCCTGATACGATCCACCTCTGCCATGTATTCCGCATCGGTATAATCAATAAAATCAAACTTCTTTTTATCAATATAGTTACCTGGGTTCACCCTTACTTTTTCAACAATCCGCGCGGCTATTTCTGCGGCATTGGGTGTAAAGTGTATATCGGCTACCAGGGGCGTATCATATCCCCGTGCGCGCAATTGTTTTTTTATATTCAGCAGGTTTTCCGCCTCATTTTTGCTGGGTGCAGTTATTCGCACCAGTTCTGCGCCTGCTTCTATGCAACGGATGCTTTGCGCTACTGTAGCTTCCGTATCCATAGTATCAGTGGTGGTCATGGTCTGGATAAGTATAGGCAGGCCATTTCCTATTGCCAGGTTCCCGATCTTTACTTCCCGGGTCTTCAGGCGTATATATTCCGTAAGCGAGGGGCAATATTGTTGTAGCATAACACAAAGGTAGGGAAATGAAGAATAGGTTATACTGAAAAACTACATAAATAGAATACAACCAGTTATGGCATGATTATTACAACATTTATTTATGATTGTGAAAATTCATTCACAACTGTAACGCCAGTAGCGTGAAATAAATTAAATATCATGAAAAAAGTTCAGAAACTATTATTTGCATTAGCGATCGTAATGTCTTGCGGCATTTTTTCAGCTTCCGCACAGATCTATGTACATGTACGGCCCATTGGCCCGGTAGTTGTACGCACAGAAGCGCCAAGCCCACGGCATGTGTGGGTGAATGAAGACTGGCAGGAAAGGAATGGGCAGTATGAATGGGCTGGTGGCCGCTGGGCAGAACCACCACATCCAGGATACAGGTACCAGGCTGGACGTTGGAACCATTCAAAGCAAGGAGACAAATGGCAAGCTGGTCGCTGGCACCGGTAAAATATGAGCATATAAAAAAGAGACCGTCTCAAAGCAAAACTAGGGCGGTCTCTTTTTTTTATTGGTAAAAAGTAGTGTTCGGAACTGATAAAAATATAAACATAGTTAAGCCAATGTACGTTAAGTTTGTATTTTTAAGCTAAACAATAGTATTTTAGCGGAATTACCAGACAATATTGAATGGAATACGAAATAAGACAGTCGGGAAAATTTAAATACGTTGAGGAGGGGGTTGGCGAACCCTTAGTGCTGCTGCATGGCCTTTTCGGGGCATTGAGCAATTTTAAAGACCTGGTTGACCATTTTAAAAACACGCACAAAGTCATCATCCCGCTGTTGCCATTATACGACCTTACCCTTATAGAAACGAGCGTTTCGGGACTTTCACGGTTTGTTGCAAAATTCATAGAACACCAGAAACTGAAAGATATACATCTCTTAGGCAATTCACTTGGCGGCCACATAGGGCTGGTATATACCCTGAAACACCAGGAACTGATAAGGAGCATCACCCTGACCGGCAGTTCGGGATTGTTTGAAAACGGAATGGGTGAGACCTACCCCAAGCGCGGCGATTACAATTATGTGCAAAAGAAAACCGAGCTTACTTTTTATGACCCTAAGGTGGCTACCAAAGAACTGGTGGATGAAGTATTCAGTATAGTGAATAACAGGTTGAAAGCCTTGAAAATAATAGCATTGGCAAGATCCGCCATCCGCCATAACCTGGGTGAAGAACTACAGCAGATAAAAATACCGGTATGCCTTATCTGGGGGAAGAATGATACCATTACCCCTCCCATGGTAGCCGATGAATTTCATAAGTTATTGCCTACTTCTGAACTGCACTGGATAGATAAATGCGGCCACGCTCCTATGATGGAAGTACCGCACGAATTTAACGCCATTTTGTCTTCATTCCTGAAAAAATGCAAATAAGGACATTGTAAAACAATTGCAATTTTTTCTATTCAAACAACACTAAAAAAATCTGGCTCGCGTTTTGTAGTATATAATAATTCATGAGGAGCAAATGAGTATAGAACAATTAATATCGCCTGCCGTCCCTACGCTTGTACCTGACGATACCGGCAACCATGCGCTTGCTATAATGGAAGAAAACAGTCTGCCCCAATTACCGCTAGTTTCGGAAGATACTTACCTGGCGCTGGTACTGGAAAGCGACCTGCTGGACTGGAACCAACCGGGAGACCCCCTTGAACAAGCAGCTTTTCTGAATTATAAACCCGCTATTATGGCTTCGGCGCACCCATTTGAAGCCCTGCGACTGGCGCACCAGATGAATTTATCTGTATTGCCAGTTGTGGACAAAGAGCATAAATATATTGGCGCGGTCACTAAAGACGACCTCCTGAAATATATAACCGAAAACAGCGGCATAGACGCACCCGGAGGCATTATTGTACTGGAAGTAGCCCCGAGGAATTATACCTTGTACGAAATAGCACGTATCTGTGAAAATGAAGATGTTACCATTATGAATGCGCAGGTACACGCAAATGAACTGGGTATGCTGGAGGTAACACTGAAACTGAACCGAACCACTATTGACGCCGTTGTAGCTTCGTTTGAAAGATACAATTACCATGTAAAGGAAGTATATGGCGATGAGCATAGCGAAGATGATATAACCGGCAAGTATAATCTGCTGATGAACTACATAAATATGTGAGGGTGGGTAACAGGGTAATTAGTTAATAGGTTAAATAGATAATCAGGCAAAAGGTTAACAGGTTTATTTTAGATCTGTCATCCGCTTTAGACTTACTACTTTAGACTTTAGACTTACTACTTTAGACTAAAAAGAATGATAGCGATTAATAACGTACTGATCAGTGATGAGGTGATAGAAGATCACTTTGTCTGCGACCTTAATAAATGCAAAGGGGGCTGCTGTGTGGATGGGGATTGCGGCGCACCGCTTACTGAAGAGGAAACCAGTATCATAGCCGGTATTTACCCCGAAATAAAATCGTACTTAACCCCGGAATACATTGCCGAAATAGAAAAACAAGGCACGCACACCACCGACAACCAATATGGCTATGTAACGCCCACAGTAAATGGCGGTATTTGTGTGTATGGCATTACCGATGAATCGGGCATTGTAAAATGTGGGATAGAAAAAGCCTGGAAAGATGGAAAGACCGGTTTCCGTAAGCCAATTTCCTGCCATTTATTTCCCATTCGCATTACAGAACATCCCGGCTATGAAGCGGTAAATTATGAGCCGCGCGAAACCCTCTGCAAGCCCGCCTGCAAACTGGGAAAGCAGCTAAAAGTACCCGTCTATGTATTCCTCAAAGACGCCATAATACGGAAATACGGAGATGATTTTTATGAAGGGTTGGAAGCAGTGGCGGGGAAAATGAAAGGAGGGAAGTGACAACACAATTTTCGCATTATTTCCACATTAATCATATTCCCACATTATATCAAATCCACCCATTATTATACAGCAACTTTGCAATCTGCACGGCATTGGTGGCTGCTCCCTTTCTTAGATTATCCGATACGATCCAGCAATTGAGGGTATTGGGTTGCGAATAATCTCTGCGTATGCGGCCTACAAACACCTCGTCCTTGCCCTCGGCGTCTAATGGCATGGGATAGCCATTCATGGCAGGATTATCTATGACCACTACACCCGATTGGTTGGAGAGCAGTTCTTTAATATCTAACTCCTTGAAATCTTTTTTCAGTTCTATATTCACACTTTCGCTATGGCCGCCAACCACTGGTACACGCACCGTTGTTGCCGTAACGCGGATGCTGTCATCTCCCATTATTTTGCAGGTTTCCAGCGCCATCTTCATCTCTTCTTTGGTATAACCGTTATCCTGGAAAACATCTATGTGCGGAATGATGTTCAGGTCTATCTGGTGGGGGTAAACGCTGTGGGCCATATTCCCGGCACGCTGGTCCAGCATTTCTTTTATGGCTTTCTGTCCGGTTCCGGTTACAGATTGGTATGTGCTTACCACTACACGTTTAATCCCGTAATTACGGTGTATAGGGTCCAACACCATCACCATCTGTATGGTAGAGCAGTTGGGGTTGGCAATTATGTAATCGTCAGCGGTCAGCACATGGCCGTTTACTTCCGGCACCACTAATTTTATATCTTCCTTCATGCGCCAGGCGGATGAATTATCAACTACCCGGCACCCGGCAGCAGCAAACTTCGGCGCAAGCGCCAATGATGTTGCGCCACCTGCTGAAAATAACGCCAATGACGGCTTCATACCAATAGCGGTATCAGCAGATACCACCGTATATTCCTTACCTTTAAAAGACACCTTATTGCCCACAGACCTTTCGGAGGCCACGGGTATCAGTTCCGTAACCGGGAAATCTCTTTCTTCCAGTATCTTCAGCATGGTGCTGCCTACCAGCCCTGTGGCGCCTACTACCGCTACTTTCATTGTAAATTGAAATTGAAGTGCAAAAGTATTAAGATTGCAAGTATTAGTGAAGATTTTTTGTAAAACTACTTTCTGTTTTGATTGTGGATTATTTCTATTGGTAATGACTCATTTTCGAAAAAGGTATTCAACAATCTATCCGAAGAAATGAATATTCCACATTCGTTTTTAAGGACTACTGCAGTTGAAAGTTGAATGCTATCCAAGGTTCGTAAACCTTGCATACCATACTTTGTTATCAAGGTTCTTGCCTGTTCTGTAATAATGCTGTCAATTTGAATAAAGGTGTATTTATCGAAATCCGTTTCAAACCGCTTCAATATTGTTAAAGATTCACCTTCATTTATTTCTTGTGTTCTTACTTTCTTCCATACAGTTGAAGCAAATTCAATTTTAGCGATTTCAGTTAAGAAAACAGTTGTTACAGTATTATTGCGAAAAAATTGCTCAAGAATATCGGTACCATTTTCCTTATGATAGAGTTTGAACAACGAAGAAGTGTCTATAAATATTTTCATAACTCGCTTCTGCGTTCCTCAATTAATGTATCGCTAAAAGAGCCGGAATAGTTTTCCAATTCTTTCTGGCTTTGGGAAAATGAAAAGTCGGATAAAGACAATCGCTTTTCAGAAGACGTATCTATGTCATCCAAAAATGTTATAATCACCCTTACCGGATTATTTGATGAAACTTCTTTATCAAGCTTTACATAACCATTTTGATATATTCCAACAACCGCTATCATAGACTGTTCTTTAAGTTCAAAGGTACTAAAAAACTTTGAATACATTATATAGATGGTCTCGATAATCTTTTACGATTTACCCTTATTTCCCGACATTTGCACCTTATGAAGAACCTGGGTTCGCTCAATAAATATTTTATCAAGTACAAATGGCGGTTGCTGCTGGGGCTGCTTTTTGTGGCTGTCTCCAGCAAGTTTGCGGTAATGCCGGGGAATGTGATAAAAGACCTCATTAACCAGGTTGTAAAATATGCGTCGGAAACTAACAAGGATGAATCGAAGGTATTCGCTCTTGTGCTTACCGGCGGACTGACGCTTTTAGGCCTGGCATTACTGCGTGGCTTTTTTATGTTCCTGATGCGGCAAACTATTATTGTCATGTCGCGGCACATAGAGTACGACCAGAAGAATGAAATCTATAACCACTACCAGCAGCTAAACACTCATTTCTACAAAGCCCACTTTACCGGCGATCTGATGAACCGTATATCGGAAGATGTATCGCGGGTGCGTATGTACACCGGCCCGTCTATTATGTATTTCACCTCGGTACTGTTTCTCGTTATTTTCTGTGTCGCGGATATGCTCAGGGTAAGCCCCTTACTTACGCTTTGCGTATTAACACCGTTGCCATTACTGGCTTTTTCGATCTACATGGTCAATAAGGTCATTTTTAAAAAAAGCGGAAAGATACAAGCGCAGTTATCCGCGATAACCACCACCGCGCAGGAAACCTATTCAGGCATCAGGGTTATAAAATCATTTGTGCAGGAGCAGAACATGATGCGGTTTTTCAAGGCCAATTCGGAGGAGTACAGGAAAAGCTCCATTAATTTATCGCTTACCGAAGCAATATATTTTCCCGCCATGAACTTCTTCATTGGCATCAGCATGATCTCTACTATACTGATAGGCGGTTACTTCAAAATAACAGGGGTAATATCAATGGGAAACATCGCGCAGTTTGTTATTTACATCAACCTGCTCATGTTCCCTATATCCAGCATAGGCATGGTGGCAAGTATGACGCAGCGCGCTGGGGCCTCACAAAAACGGATAGATGAATTTCTCCATACCCAGCCGGAAATTGTAACTCCCGTGGATGCTATAAAAAAACAACTCCGGGGCGCTGTATCATTTGCTGATGTTACCTTCACTTACCCACATACAGGCATTACCGCATTGCAGCATTTTTCGTTCCTGGTGAAGCCGGGGCAAAAAGTAGCCATCATAGGTAAAACAGGATCGGGCAAGTCAACCATAGCCCACCTTCTTTTGCGGATGTATGATACTACGGCGGGTGAGTTATTATTAGATGGCACAAACATAAAAGACTATGACCTGCAAAATCTGCGTACCCAGGTAGCCTATGCGCCACAGGAGGCTTATCTTTTTTCTGACACCATTTATAACAACATAAAATTCGGCAGGGACGATGCCACCGAAGCCGAAGTAAGGGAAGCCGCGCGCATGGCCGACCTTGATAAAGACATCACTTCTTTTTCAAAAGGCTATGAGACCATGATAGGTGAGCGAGGCGTGATGCTATCCGGCGGGCAAAAACAACGCATGGTACTGGCACGGGCTATATTGAAGAACAGCAGGATACTGATATTGGATGAATGCCTGTCGGCAGTGGACACACAAACAGAGAAAACCATACTGGCAAACCTTCAGAATTTCCTGCTTGATAAAACCACCTTTGTAATCACCCACCGCATATTCACAAGCTGGACCTTTGACCAGATCATCATCTTAGACAACGGCACAATCGCAGAACAGGGAACCCATGAGGAGCTAATGGAACTAAATGGACGGTATGCGAAATTATATAGGCATCAGACGGGGTAGGTTGAACCCATGTCCCCCTATATAAACTTATTATCCTTCGCTGCCTTAATAGCGTCTGCTTTTGAATGGACGTTCAGTTTATGGTAGATATTTTTTATGTGCGATTTTACGGTTTCGAGGTCTATGTACAGTTCTTCGGCTATGCGCTTGCGGCTTTTGCCGGTGGCTATCTGTTCCAGTATTTCTGTTTCCCTGCGGGTAAGCGGGGTGGACTCATTGCGCTTGAAAGAGGTGATGACCATGCGGGCTATGTGCGCGCTCATTGGGCCGCCGCCATCCATCACTTCGTGTATGGCGTCAACTATTTTTTCGGGTGGGGTGTTCTTGGTAAGATAGCCGGCGGCTCCATTGCCAAGCGCACGGAACAAGAGCATCTCCTGCTCATATACGGTAAGGATGAGGATATGCGTTTCAGGCAACAGTTTTTTTAATTTTGGTATAGCCTCCACGCCCGATATGCCCGGCAACTCCACATCCAGCAGTATCACATCGGGGTCGTCATGCACTATTTTCTTAAATGCCTCCTCGCAGGATGCGTAGGCGCCTGCGATTTTGTAACCCGGTGTTTTCCCGATCAGGAAGGCATAACCCTCACGAATGGTTTCATCATCTTCAATTATAGCCACACGTATATCCAGGTCGCGTTTCATAAAGCAAAATTTAGATAAAGTTCGGTATTCCCACACTATAAAATCTCACCTGTTTGGCGGTATTTTGAAGGTAAGGTTGATAATTGTGCCTTTATCTTTTCTCGAATCAATGTATATCTTTCCATTCATGCGGCCTGCTCGTACATTCATATTATTGATGCCATTGCCTTTCTTTACGTTTTGTATATCAAATCCCTGTCCATCGTCTTTCAATATCATTTGCAATATGCCCTTACTTTTAAAGGATACAACCAGGGATACGTTTTTTGCTTTTGAATATTTAAGGCAGTTGTTCAGCGCCTCCTTGAATATCATTATCAGGTTGCGGCTCATATCCATAGGCAGCCGGTAGTTGCGCCATTTTTCATCTGTTCCTGTAAATATAAAATTGATTTCGGTGTCCTGGAACAGTTCTGCCCCAAAGTCGCGGATGCGGTGCAGAATTTCATACAGGTTGTCGTTGGCCGGTTTCAGCGACCATAAAATATCCCTTGTGCCACCATATAGCTGGCTGGTATTATCTTCTATCTGGTCCAGTATCCGCGTAGTATCGGGCGTGAGCGTGATTTTATTTCTAAGCACATTAGTAAGCACATTTATCCTCGTGAGTTTATTGCCTATTTCATCATGAAAGTCTTCGGCAGTACGAAGCCTTATCTTCCCTTGCTCTTCTGCCCTTAGCTTTGCCAGCAGCTTTAGCCGGCGTTGCTTGCGGCTGTTCACTATATACTGTAGCAGGATACCGGAAAGTATGCAGGCAATAAGCACCGATAACCGGAACCACTTTGTTTTCTGGAAGGGGGTAATGATCTCGAATGAATAAGTCAGTTCCGGGTTGGTTTGTCCTTCTGCACCCTGACATTGCACCCGGAACAGGTAGTTGCCGGGCGGCAGCACTGAATAGGTTACCGAATTTGTAGCCGCCCATTCCGACCACGGTGTTTCCAGCCCGTCCATACGATAGCGGTATAGCACCTGTTGCGCACCGCTGAGCGTTATTGCCTGGAAAGCAAAAGCAATGTTGTTTTTTGTATAAGGCAGCCGCAAGTGATAAGGTATGCCGTACCAGTTATCCGTGCTGTCGTAATAACTATGCTCTATTGTGCGTTCACCGGTAAGTTTCACAGATTGCAACACAATGCTTTTTGGCGAAGGATACACTACTGCTATATGCGGCTGGTAATGATATGCGCCATTGGTAGTGCCAAACCATATACTGCCATCAGGGAGCTTTAATACGGAGTTCATGTTGCTTTCCATACCGGTAATGCCCTGCGCCTTGCCATAAAAGGTAACATGTGGTTCGTTGGGGGATTCAACAGTTGTTTTTATTTTATGGATCCCGAAACCAGTGCCTGCCCATATATTCCCTTCATTATCCGCAACAATATTGTAAATGAAATCGGAACGCAGCCCGTTATTTTTATTCACCAGCATTGTCTTGCCTGTCTCCAGGTTATAGCGCACCACACCATTATCGCTGCTGCCTAACCAAAGTTCTTTTCCCTGTAAAACGAAGCACTGAACATGGTAGGTATCAATAATTGTGTTTGTTCTAAATTCCGATACATTACCCGCAGCCCAGAGCATGAGACCATTTTCGGTAGCCATCAGCACGCTGTCCTGCCCGATACTGAGAAATGATTCCACCGGAGTATTTGTTATAGGAACAGTTTTAAAACTATCCCTTTCAAATATCATAGCTCCATTGGCAAAGCCGATCCATAAACGATGTTGCGGGTCTTCGTACAAGCTGTAAATAAAATTTGAAGGGAAGTTACGGTCTGGCGCCATGTATTGTTTGAACACCTCGCCGTTAAAAGACCAAAGCCCCCTTCCTCGCGTACCTATCCATAGTTTTGATTTGGTATAGCACAATGAAGTGATTGCCGGTACAGGGTTTGACGGGAACGCAAGGGGGGTTACTTTGCCGTCATTGAACAGGTAAAGGCCTGCGTCATACGTGCCGAGGAAAAGTGAATCGCGTTTATTGCTTGCAATCGCCATTATCTGTGCGCTCGGCAATCCCATTGTTTCATCAAGACCGGAAAACTGCGTACCTGAAAACCTGAAAATCCCCTGCCCGTCGGAAGCCATCCATACATTGCCTTCGGCGTCGGTAAGCATATCAAAGAGTGAGTTGTCGGTAAGGCCATTATGTTTGTTGTAGTATTGCTGTGTGTTTCCGCTTATCCTTATCGCTCCGCTATTGGAGCCGAGCCATATGGCGCCTGTTTTATCCTGGGTAATTGCTGGTATTACCGGGGTAACTGCTATGTCTTCTTTATTTAAAAGGTAAGCCTGTATCTGCCCATGTACTATTTTATATAACCCCTGGTTTGTTGCAAGCCATACCAGTCCTTCTTTATCCTGGAATATCCGGTAAACATTAGGTATCTTTCGTTCCGCTTCCGGTGAAAATGTAAAGGAATCTATAGCATTATTATACTGGTGGTATATGGTTCCTTCTTTTGCTATCCACAAACTTCCATGTCCGGCAAGCATGGCGGATACATGATCTGGCTCGCCGGGCGTCACAAAATATTTGATCTTTCCCTTTGTAACAAAATACACTTCGCCCTGCGCCCGCCACCAGGTAGTATCATTTACCACCTGTAGTTGCTGCGTGGTATTGATAATCCGTGTTGCCGGCGTCTGTATGGAATAATGGGTAAATGTTCTTCCATTGAAACAAGATAGCCCGCTCTGCCCGCCTATCCATACATTGCCCCAGCCATCAGTTGCCAACGACCAAACCGCATTGCTCTGTAAGCCGTTGCGGATGGTATAATTAGTAAAGTTTTTCCCATCATAACGTGATAGTCCGCCCAGGGTACCTATCCATAAGTTGCCGGTATTATCCTGCGCCAGGCAAGTAGCCTGCGACTGCACCAGGCCATCGTCCACACTAAGGTTATGAAAAGGATAGCGCTGCCCATACGATTGCGCTGAACAGCATATATTCAGTGCAATGATGATGACACATCTAAATCTATAATTAAGCCTTTCCATTTTCTTTTGTGAAATTAACTCATATAGCTGTTATTGAGTAATTCCCTGCATTCATTTCTCTGTTAGCGATTAGTAAATCCCCCCGGTTCGGGGGTATTTTTTTCCATAAAAAAAGCCGACCCAGAAAACAGGTCGGCTAATTTTCTTACAAAAAAACATTGTTTAAGATGTTTTCTTGGCAGCAGACGTTGGCTTGTTGCTTTCCTTTGTGGTTTCTTTAGTAGCGCTTTTTTTGTCTTTTGCGCAGGCTTTGCTGCAATGAGCGCCTTTTTTGCAACATGCTTTTTCCTGTGCGAATGCACCACCAGACAGCATTACTGCGGCTACCAATAATAATGTGAGTTTTTTCATTTTTTTAAATTTAGATGGCAAAAATAAGGATAATTTATAAATACTAAGCCAATAAATTGTTACACCTGCCTTAAAGTTAGTTACGCTACTTTATTGTTACCTGCTCATTTTAGGATTTTGCCATTCTTCAAATTCTTTACGGTTGCTCCCCATTGTACTCAAATTGTTCCGAATAATAAATTCAGGTACAGGGTCAACATGCGTTTCAATTATCACGGGTCGCAACAATCCCTGTTTCGTCCATTTCTCATGCCCGCCTTCAGTTTTTACAAGGTATAGTCCTTTGTATTTGAGATAATCTCTGAAAACACTAAGAGGAATGTTCTTTAATGACATTATGTTGAATTAATGCCTGAAATTAATGAGAACTATTTTGACCCATTTTTCAAAACGTTTTTAAAGCGTTTTAATTTTTACCAAATGGCAATTTATTTTCTGTTGTTTTGACTATAAAACTAAGAGTAAGCAGGGAACAAAACATTTGTACTTAACTTTTTATAATCAAAATTTTCAAACACACGCCTGAAATTATCATTGTGCGCTAACAGCTTTGTAATTGGTGGCGGAGTGGTATTCTGGCGTATGCGGTTTTTGATATGCCATCCAAGGCGTTTGAGGTCCTGGATCAATGTTCTATTTTTGGAGCAGTAATCAAGGTATTCATTTATCGCAAACTTATAGCTGTCAATAGCCTCTTGTTCAGTATGCCCATAACCCGATAAGTCAAGGGCAGGGCAGTAACAAATGGTAGCGCCGTCTTCTTCAAAAATGATCAGTGGCAGATTGAAATTAATTGCACTGCTCTCCAACTCTGATTTGTCTTTAATATACATGAAATGGCCTCGTTTCATAAACCAAAGTTACATCTATTTTACAATATCACGAACCTGCCGAATAATGCGCTATTACTGTTACGCCACCCCTGGCCACATCGCCTATGTTTACATTTACCTTAGTATCCAGCGGCAAAAACAAATCAACCCTGGAGCCGAAACGAATAAAACCAAATTCCTCGTTTTGCTTTACAATATCATCTTCCTGCACATAAAAACGGATTCGGCGGGCCATTGCCCCGGCTATCTGCCGCATAAGTATATCGCCTTTATCATTACCGATAACTATGGTGGTGCGCTCATTCTCTGTTGATGACTTGGGGTGCCATGCCACTAAGTATTTACCTGTATGGTACTTCATGTATTTAATAACCCCGCTCACCGGGTTGCGGTTCACATGCACATTCACCGGCGACATGAATATGGAGATCTGCAACCGGTTGGCTTTAAAATATTCCGGCTCGTATGTTTCTTCTATCACCACTACCTTGCCATCGGCAGGGGCTATAATTTTGTTTTCTCCATGTACAAAATTCCTCGACGGCAGGCGGAAAAACGCGACCACCCAAAACCATACCAAAAAGAGCAGGAAAGTGATAACACCCGCAAGCCACTGCCATGGTATAAAATGACCGGCAAGCCAACCGAGGCCTATCCATAGAATAGTTGCGATAATAATGTACTTGTATCCTTCGCGGTGAATTTTCATACTGGTAATTGAGCGGTAAAGATAAGGGGTATTTACCTCATAAAATAAGTAACATATACAAACGCAAAGGGCGCGGCAATAAGCAGCGAGTCGAACCGGTCGAGGGCGCCACCGTGGCCGGGCATAAGGGTACCGGAATCTTTCACATCCGCCATTCTTTTCAGTTTCGATTCCAGCAGGTCGCCGAATGTGCCGGCAACGGTAGCGCAGAGCGCCAGCATGATCCAGTCTATAAGATGGTACGCATTGGTATAATAGCCAAATATACCAGCCCCAATAATAGTCAACAGAGCGCCGCCAATAGTCCCTTCCCATGTTTTTTTAGGGGAAACAGAAGATAATGGGTTTTTGCCCAAAAATGAGCCGACTAAGTACGCCATTGTATCATTGCACCATATCATCAGTATCAGCGCCAGGGGCAATATAAAATTGTGCTGCCGTAAGCTATACAGCAGGAACATGGGCAAGGTGATATACAAAAGTCCTCCTGTTGATTGCAGCATAGCTAAAAGCGCATTTTTTTTCGAGAGTACACTGGCAAGAAGAAGAATTGCAGGCACACAGAACAGCACTATCAATCCGGCATAAATATTTACGGAAATAAAGAGCAAACTGGTCACCTGCACGGCTACAGGTAACCACTTAGGCCAATGCGCTTCCTTATCTATCTTTTGCATCAGCCGGAAATAATCCCGAAGGCACAAAATATTCATCAGGCACACCAGTGTCAGGAACGCCCATTCATTCCAGAGCAGGCCGGTAAGCATGATAGTTGCAAAGACTATAGAACTGCCTAAACGGGTTAAAAATGTAGGTATATGAAGTGCCATCCTGTTAGAAAATGTTTTTTAATTTTTAGCCATAAAATCCCATTCACTTTCCACTGGTCCCGGTGGTGGAAAATCGTCCGTCCAGTTTGCGGGTAAGGGTGTTTTGTTTTTAATCAGCAGGTAAAAAGAAATTGCGAAAACAATAAGGCCCCCGAAAACCAGGTAATAAGGAACCGAGGTGTTATCATTAAAAGACCTGATCGCTTTACTGCCATATGCCGCATACGCCAGTATTATCTGCAACCCGTTAAAAAACAAATGCGCTACAATACTGCACCATAGCGAGCCGGTAATGTTATAAATGACCGCTAATAAAATGCCTGCAAGAAAAATGGATAGAAATCCGTAAATATTCATGTGCGCCATCGCAAATACCAATGCGCTGAAAACAACAGGGACGGCCATCTTACTGCTCTTCTTTTTTATGAACCGCATAAACACCCCCCTGAAAAACATTTCCTCCCCGAATGCCGGGATTATGGCTATTGATATAAACACCTTTAAGAAAGCGCTAAAAGTGGGTATGAGCAGAAAAGCATTCATCATATTGTCATTTTCCGCTTGCAGCGATCTCACTTGCGGGCCAAAGTTTAACTGGCTTATCCATCCGTCTATCACCTGCAAAACGGGCATTGCGCCAAGCATCACAAAGATGACCAAAACCAATTGTATTTTTTTCCCTGGAGCTTTCAGGCCCAGGTACGCAACAGGCTCGGGGTGAGTGAGATAGGCAAAAAGAAAAGCAGGTAATAAAAAAAGGCATAAATTATACAGCCCTTCCAGGGTAACTGCCGCGTTAATAAGCGCGGGGGGGCTGTCAGGGCTTACCCCCTCAAGCTGGCTGATTACAAATCCGGTTATCCTGGTGAAAAGGGGTGGTATGATCTTCTGCGATGCCCACATCAAAAAAAAGGCAATCACTACGAACAACCATAATTGCATCCTCCAGGGGTATGACCGGAAATACTTCATTTATAAAGGTGAATTAATGGTAAAGGTAACCTTCTTTATTATTATTTTTGGACTGCTATGTTACAGTTCGATTTTAAAGGACATCTAACTCCATACACAATGATCCAGTCAACTGTATCTGAAATGGAAAAGGAATTTGTAAAAAATATTTCTTCTGAAACCCGTAAGGAAATATTTGAAAACTACCTTAAATATTTGGCCGCTTTAAATGCCGCTTTTGAAAATATTCCTTTTATTCAATGGATAAATGGATCATTTACTACCAAGAGAACGGACCCTTCCGATATTGATTTGGTTTCATTTATTGATTACTCAATCTTATATAATTCCAGGGAATTATTTGAGCAATTTGTGTATCCAAATTCCTACAGGAATTATGATGTTGACGCATATATTGTTCCTGTTTATCCGGAAGATCACAAATCTTATTCATTATATATCAGCGACCGGCTTGATTGGCTGGATAACTTTAACAAAACATGGTTTAACAGGGCAGGGAAAAGATTTCCCAAAGGTTTTTTGGAGCTAAAAATAAATTGCTAACTTTGGAACTATATGAAACCGAGCCAGTTTTATAAGTTATTAGACCTTGTGGAAAACATCAAAAAAATTGATGCAATGATTAAATTGCACCAGGAACAAGATGAATCTGATTTTATGCTTAATCAATATGAGGCACGGAAAGACAAATTTGTGAGTATATTAATTGACGAATTAGTTGCTCCTTCAATAAGGTCTGCAAGGAGCATACATACTATTAAGCTCGTGATAGATAAATATTATCCGGATAAAAAATTTCCAGGTTCTAAAACAGATGACTTTGCTAAACTTGAATTAGCTATCTGATCCTCCTTCCTTCCTCCATACGTTTGTTTTTTACGTATATATACCTACGCGTTACTATTTTATTTATTTTTGTAAGTTAATTCAACAGAGTGAATGGAAGAAATTGTTGCGGGGCCTCTGCTTAGTGAAATAAATACTCCTGATGACCTTAAAAAGCTGGGCAAGCACCAGCTTCAGCAGGTTTGTGATGAGTTGCGGCAGTTTATTATAGACTGCGTGAGCGTGCATGGCGGCCATTTCGGCGCCAGCCTCGGCGTAGTGGAGCTTACCGTGGCGCTGCATTATGTGTATAATACCCCCGACGATCAACTGGTATGGGATGTAGGCCACCAGGCTTACGGGCATAAAATTCTTACCGGGCGCCGCAGTGTGTTTCATACCAACCGCAAGTATGGCGGTATCAGCGGTTTCCCCAAGCGGAGTGAAAGCATTTACGATACTTTCGGTGTAGGGCATTCTTCCACTTCTATTTCTGCGGCGCTGGGCATGGCTATTGCTTCCAGGTATAAGGGCGAAGAGCATCGCCGGCATATAGCCGTGATTGGCGATGGAGCTATGACTGCGGGACTGCCTTTTGAAGCATTGAATCACGCAGGGGTGAGCGGGGCTAATGTGCTGATAATTCTTAACGACAACAATATGTCCATAGACCCCAATGTGGGTGCGCTGAAAGAATACCTGACCGATATTACCACTTCGCATACCTACAATAAGTTCCGGGACGATGTATGGAAAATGCTGGGCAAGTTGCCTACAAAGGATTTCCAGCGGCTGGCGTCGAAGATAGAGGCCGGGCTGAAGGGAGTGGTATCCAAGAGCAGTAATTTGTTTGAAGCCCTGGGGCTGCGCTACTTCGGGCCTATTGACGGGCATAATGTGCTGAAACTTACAGAAACACTGAAAGGGCTGCACGATATACCCGGCCCAAAACTGCTGCATATAAAAACAGTAAAAGGCAAGGGCTACGAGCTTGCAGAGCAAGACCAGACCCTCTGGCACGCACCCGGCACATTTGACAAGATAACCGGGAAGATCAATAAAAAAATAATTACCGTTCCCGAGCCACCAAAATACCAGGATGTTTTCGGGCATACTATAATAGAACTTGCAGAGAAAAACCCACTGATAATGGGAATTACCCCGGCAATGCCATCGGGCAGTTCCCTGAAATTTATGATGGACCTGATGCCCGACCGCGCCATAGACGTAGGTATTGCCGAACAACATGCTGTAACCCTTAGCGCAGGGCTTGCCACGCAGGGGCTGAAAGTTTTTTGCAACATTTACAGCAGCTTTATGCAGCGTGGGTACGACATGGTGGTGCATGATGTGGCGATACAAAAACTGCCGGTTATCTTTTGCCTTGACCGGGCAGGATTGGTTGGCGATGACGGGCCTACGCATCACGGCGCCTATGACCTTGCCTTTATGCGCTGCATACCGAATATGGTAGTGAGCGCACCCATGAATGAATCGGAGTTGCGCAACCTGATGTACACCGCGCAATTGCCGGAAACGAATGTTCCATTTGTGATCCGCTACCCGCGCGGGCAAGGCGTGCTGCCGCAATGGCGGACACCGTTTGAAAAAATAGAAATTGGCACAGGCAGAAAGATCTGTGATGGGCAAGAAGTAATTATATTATCCATAGGACATCCCGGTAATTTTGCTGTAGCTGCCTGCAAAATACTTGCAACCGAAGATATATTCCCGGCACACTACGATATGCGTTTTGTGAAACCGCTTGATGAGCTTTTGCTGCATGAGGTGGCGCAGCGTTATAACAAGATCATCACGGTAGAAGATGGCACTGTAGTTGGTGGCTTTGGCAGCGCTGTGCTGGAATTTATGGCTGCCAATAATTATACTCCCGAAGTAAAAATACTCGGCATCCCCGACCGCATAGTAGAACATGGCAAGCCCGAAGAACTGCAACGCGAATGCGGCTATGACGCCAAAGGCATTGCTGATGCGGTACGGGAAATTGTGGGGGAGAAAGTTGGGGTTGGAAATCTGGTGTAATTCCGGGATATGCCTGAAAAATGCTTAAATAAACGCCTTCGTGGTATTATGCTACATAACTTTCTCTTTTCTCAATACCACCATCCCGTCCATGAATTTCCAATATTACATGCTGTGTTTTGGCTAAATTTCTTGCAATAGAAACGGCTTCGCGCTTAGAGTCTGTGATAACAGTAAACTTTTTAGCCTTACTGCTTTTTACCACCCACCCCGTGCCGCCTAAAGGAATTACGTATTGGATGGTATCATTTTTTACTGATCCATTTTCTGGAGCCTGAATAATATGTGTATTCTTTTTTGCCATGATACAAAGTTATATAAATAAACCCGCTCACCGGGCGGGTTTATAATGTTATCATTAAGCAATTCAGCAATTATTAAGCATAGGCTTCTGTTGGCTCGCAGGTACATACTAAGTTGCGGTCGCCATAGGTGTTGTTCACACGGGCTACGCTGGGCCAGAACTTATTGTGTTTTACCCAGGGCAATGGATAGGCTGCCTGCTGGCGGGTGTACTTATGGTTCCATTCATCAGCAGTGATTACAAATTGGGTATGCGGCGCATTTTTCAGCGCGTTATCCTGCTTATCTGCCTTGCCTTCTTCTATGGCGCGTATCTCTGCGCGTATGCCCAGCAGCGCGTCGCAGAAACGGTCCAGTTCGGCTTTATCTTCACTTTCTGTAGGCTCTATCATCAGGGTACCAGCAACGGGGAAACTCATGGTAGGCGCATGGAATCCGTAATCTATCAGACGCTTTGCCACATCTTCGGCTTCTATCTCCGCGCTCTTTTTGAATGGGCGCAGGTCAACAATAAACTCGTGTGCACAGGTGCCACCGTGGCCGGTGTAGAGAATTTCAAAATCATTTTGCAGCCGGGCGCGCATATAGTTGGCATTCAGTATGGCATACTCTGTTGACTTGCGGGCGCCCACAGACCCCAGCATACGGATGTAACCGTAAGATATAAGCAATATGCTTGCGGAGCCATAAGGAGCGGCAGATACCGCATGTCCCTGGCCGGGAGTAAGGCAAATGTGAGATGGTAAGAATGCTTCCAGGTGCTTCTTCACGCATATAGGACCCATGCCGGGGCCACCGCCGCCATGTGGTATGGAGAAAGTCTTGTGCAGGTTCAGGTGACACACATCAGCGCCTATAAGGCCGGGAGCAGTAAGCCCCACCTGTGCGTTCATGTTGGCGCCATCCATATATACCTGTCCGCCATGCTCGTGTACTATGTTCGTTATCTCCTTCACCGACTCTTCAAAAATACCGTAGGTGGACGGGTAGGTGATCATAATACCCGCGAGGTTAGCCGAATGCAGGTCAGCCTTTGCTTTCAGGTCTTCCACGTCTATATAGCCGTTTTCCAGCGCTTTTACTACCACCACTTTATAGCCCACCATTACCGCGCTGGCAGGGTTAGTGCCATGCGCCGAAATAGGTATCAGTATCACATCCCTGTGCCCTTCGTTGCGGCTCTGGTGGTACCTGTGAATAGTGAGCAGCCCGGCATATTCGCCCTGCGCACCGCTATTGGGTTGCAGGGAGCAAGCGTCGAAGGCGGTTATTTCGCAGAGATAGTCCGACAATTCTTTTGCCATTTGCAGGTAACCTTCGCTCTGGCTGGCCGGTGCAAACGGGTGCATTTTGCTCCAGTGCGCCCAACTCAGCGGCATCATTTCAGATGCTGCGTTCAGCTTCATAGTGCAGCTTCCCAGGGAGATCATGCTGGTGTTCAGGCTAAGGTCTTTGTTCTCCAGCATTTTCAGGTAGCGCATCATCTGTGTTTCGCTGTGGTGGCTGTTGAACACCTGCTGTGTCAATATTTCGCTGGTACGTGTAAGCGCGGTAGGGATGTGCGTAAGCGCCATATCCGCATCTATACTGAAAGAAGATGGCGTATCGGCATGAGTGAACAGTGCTATTATATCCAGCAGATCGCGCGTGGTGGTAGTTTCATCGAGCGATATACCTACTTTGTTATCGGCATGGTAGCAGAAATTTATGCCCTTCGCTTCCGCTTCTGCACGGAGGGTTGCTGCATGTTCTACAATTACGGTGATGGTGTCAAAATGTGTTTTGCTGTGCAGCGTAAGGCCGGCAGCTATCAAAGCGTCTGCCAATGACTGCGTAAGCGCGGCAACACGTTTTGCAATATTCGTTAAGCCGGTGGGGCCATGATATATAGCGTACATAGCAGCCATATTAGCAAGCAATGCCTGCGCTGTACAAATATTGGAAGTGGCTTTTTCTCTTTTTATATGTTGCTCGCGTGTACCGAGCGCCATACGCAAAGCGCGGTTGCCATAGGCGTCAATGCTGATGCCTATGATGCGCCCCGGTATCTGCCGTTTAAATTCATCCTTCGTGGCAAAGAAAGCCGCGTGCGGGCCGCCAAAACCAAGTGGCACGCCAAAACGCTGCGCGCAACCTATAGCTGCGTCTGCGCCAAGTTCCCCGGGAGGCGTGAGTAAAGTAAGCGCCAGCAGGTCGGTAGCCATCACCACGTATCCGCCCGCCTCATGCACCGTGGCTATGAAGCCACGGTAATCTTCCACGCTGCCCAGGCCATCGGGGTATTGCAGCAGTGCGCCAAAGTAAGTTGTGTCTATGTCTGCCACGCGGTAGTCGCCCACCACCACTTCTATGCCCAATGGTGTAGCGCGGGTCAGCACCACATCTCTTGTTTGCGGAAACACATGCTGGTCCACAAAAAACTTAGGGCGTTCCGGGTTATTATGATCCTTATTCAGCGTATGGAAAAACATGTTCATCGCTTCTGCCGCAGCAGTGGCTTCATCAAGCAGCGATGCGTTGGTGAGCGGCAGCGCGGTAAGGTCGGCAACCATAGTCTGGAAGTTCAGCAGGCTTTCCAGGCGCCCCTGGCTTATCTCGGCCTGGTAGGGTGTGTATTGCGTGTACCATCCCGGGTTTTCAAATACATTGCGCAGTATCACGCTGGGCGTATGGGTATCGTAGTAGCCCTGGCCTATATAGTTCTTACACAGTTTGTTCTTCTGCGATTTCTCTTTCAGTTCGTGCAGGTATTCGGCCTCGCTCACCGCATCGGGTATGCGCAGCTTGTGGCTCATGCGTATAGATGCCGGTACGGTGCGGGCTATGAGGTCGTCCATGCTATCCACGCCTATGGTGCGCAGCATTTCTTTTGTATCCTGTTCATCAGGCCCTATATGGCGGCCAATAAATTCTTCGCTCTGGATGGAAAATAAATTCATAAAAAAGTACAAGGTATTAGTAGAAAGTGAAAATTATCTGGTAAAAAGACACGCAAAGATAATTGAATTGGGGGAAATGAGCGAGGGGATACATATTGGGACTTTTTACCCGATAGCCAACCGAAATTATAATGTATAAATTGTAATAGTTAGTGGATTTTGTAGAAAAATCTGGAATCCCGATTTTTCTCAAAGATTGAGTAGGCATTCAATCCGAACTATTAAGTAATCCTTAATAGTTGCAGCCAGTAGATCCTCGTTCCAGACAAGGGAACAAGGGGAGAAAAGTTTCGTGCAAACAGTACACTGCTGATGTATCTTCATTTTAGAAGAGCAGGAGGGGAAAATTGTGAACAGCGACAATATTATTGCTATATTTGCTTCTAAATATACTTTTATGTCAAAAGCATTTTTATCTCATAGTAGTGTTGATAAACAAACAATAGAAGCAATTGTAAATAAATTAGGAAGGGACAATTGTATCGTTGATAAATTCAATTTTGAAATTGGCCAACCAACTTTAGATGAAATAATAAAAGGGATTAGTAAAACAGATTTGTTTGTTTGTTTTTTATCAGAGGCATCTCTTAATTCTAAATGGGTTCAAAAAGAAATAGAATATGAAAAGAATTTTAAAGATACCGACATCTCAAAAAAAGTCTTGATTTTTATTATTGATCCGACTATTAAGCATACCGATAAAAGAATACCACAATGGCTTAGGGATGATTATAATTTGCAGGATGTTTCATCTATTTCAATTATTTATAAAAAAATCGACTCTCGCCTAAGAGATATTTCTATTGAACAATATCCTCACATAAAAAAGAAAGAAGAAATATTTGTTGGGAGAAATGATTTGATGAATGATTTTGAAAAAAAATATTATAATATCAATTTGACTAAACCGTCTGTTCTTATTATTTCTGGATTTGAAGGTAGTGGTCGGAGAAAATTTACAAAACACGCGTTAGATAAAGTTGATCGATTAAGTAAGTTTGATGAGCCTTTATCAATTACGCTAAATTCACGAGATAGTATAGAAGATTTTATTTTTAGGATTGAAGATTTAAATGAAAATTTCAATGACCGTTTAATTGAAACCGTTAAAAATGCAGAGTTCGATTGGAAAATTAGTTATGCTATATTTTTATTGAAAAAATATGCGGATACTAACTTAATATTATTCATATTAGATAACGGTTGTATTGTTCAGCCAAATAAGAGAGTCGCCACTTGGTTTTCCAAAATCTTTGTAGATAACAATTTTAAAAACCACTTAGTTACATCTGTAATTTCTACTATTAGACCTTATAACGAATATTTACCGTCAAATACAGTATTCTTGAGTTTTCATTGTTCTGATTTAAGTCCCCAAGATAGGCAAATATTATTCTTAAAATATTGTGAATTATTCAATATTGAGCCAGCAAAAGAACACATAGAAAGAATTTTAGAAACATTACATGGAATGCCGGAGCAAATATTTTATGCTGCTCAACAAATTCAGGAAAGGGGTATTAATTATGTTTTCAATAATTTGGATAAAATTAGAAAATACGATGATGTAAAGGTATTTACGTTAATAGAGTTAATTAAAAGTGAAGGGGAAATATTTTATGAAATTTTACTTTTTATAGCGCAAATAGAATTTATACCTTTTAATTCTGTTTATTCTGTTTTTGGAAACAATGAAACTGTAAATGATGCACTTGATAAATTATATATTTACGGGATTTACGAAAGAATAGGACAAGTTAATGAATATATAAAAGTTCATCATGCTATTGCGGATTATATTAGCCGTGCTAAATATCAGCTAAATGTAGAGGTTCGTAAAAGAATTAATGTTTATATTGATGAAATATTAAAAAATGATGACTTGAATGTTTCGGAATTATTATTGACCATTAAATCATTAATAGTTGAAAAGAAACCAATTCCAGAAAAATACCACATTCCTTCATTCACTATTAGAGCAATAATTGAACATTATAACAACAAATATTATAAGCAAGTTATAATATTAGCAGACACTCTATTAAGTAATTTCAGAAAATATGACGAAGCTATAATTAGAGATGTGAGGTATCATTTATGTAAAGCATTAGCAAGAGAAGGAAAAGAGGAGTTTTTTGAGCATGTTAAATATTTTGAAAAAGCTGATCATTATTTTTTACTTGGTTTTTACAAAAGAATAGAAAAGAAATATCAAGAAGCAGAGAAATTTTTAAAACAAGCTTTAAGCTATGATTCAGAATCTCAAAAAACAAGAAGAGAATTAGTAAATGTATTATTGAGTCAAAATAGATATGCTGATGCTTTAGAATTTGCCAAGAAAAATTATGATTCTAAAAAATTAAATGCATTCCACATACAAGCGTATTTCATGTGTATTTCCAAAAAGAGGTACAAAAATAAAAATGATTTAAAAGAGATTGATGAATTAATGGTGAATATAAACATGAGCCATGATTACAAATCAAAAAATATTTATGAAGTTATGAGAGGAGAATATGAATATTATGTCAATAATGATTTCCCAAAAGCCCAGAGAATTTTGACCGAATTAATAAGAAAAAATCCAGAGGACAGGTACCCCTATAAGGCACTAATGGAAATATATAATAGAGCTGGATTCCATGAACAGGAAGAATTAATGAGAAGGAGTATAAAAAGTGAAAATGATTTATTTTTTGGGGAATGATGCTATTCCGACTATTGACAAATTCCGGTCCTCGGCCGGGTGTCCGCCCTTCAGCGGCACCCGGCTTGTGGAGTAAAAACTGAATGAACAATCTTGGGTTAAGCATATTTTTCAAGCTATTTTTTCACCAAGAGTATCAACTGCAGTTTGCAAACTACCATACTTCCGCTCTATTTTTTTAAGTTGGGTTGGGTACAGCCGGAGTGTAACGCGCTTTTTTACCTCGTTAGGGTATTTTGCCTGCAAGGGGGATTTCTTACCCGCACCAATGCGGGCGCCACCTCTGCAGTCCCTTTCCTTAATCAGCCCCGCAATCATTTCATCGGCAGGTTGTCCTGCCTTTTTACCAGATTCTATAAGGGCTACTTCCTTTACTCCTTTTTGAATGGATTTAAGTATTTTTTCTTTCTCTTTATTCATAGCGGTTTGTCATATTTTAGCTACACCATGATATAAATATAAACTGTTTTCTAAACTGTCAAGACTTTTCTAAAATAGTTTAGAACTTTATTTTAGCCAGTTCACTGATTGAGCTAATTGCATGGGTTCGGGAGATTTCTCCACTACGCAGCCAACGCTCCGAGCTATGCGCTTCGTTGCGAAATGACGGTCTTTATTGGGCTTTTCCCTGTGTAATATCCTGCCCCTGCACTGCTCTCGCCGCCTGCGCCATATCTCGTATCAGCAATGGGTCTCGTTCTATGGCATTGCCAACGATTATGAGGTTTGCGCCGGCCTGGCAGTTTTCATAGACTTTTTCGGGGGTGAGGATGCCGCCGCCAACGAGGAGGGGTATGTCTATGTGGCTGCTTACTTTGGTTATCATTTCTGCGGATATCGGTTTGCGGGCGCCGCTGCCTGCGTCCAGGTATATGATGTGCTTGCCCTGCAGCTCGCCGGCCCATGCGGTGCAGAGGGCTATCTCCGGTTTGTCGGCGGGAATGGGCAGGGTGTTGCTCATATACGATACGGTGGTTTGTACGCCACCGTCAATGATAATGTACCCGGTAGAGATCACTTCGAGGCCGCTGGCTTTTACCTGCGGGGCAGATGCTACGTGCTGGCCAATGAGCAGGTCGGCATTGCGGCCAGATAGGAGCGATAAATATAACAGTGCATCGGCGTAAGGGGTTACCTGTGCGGGACTGCCGGGGAATAGAATAACGGGTATGGCGCTCTCGGTTTTAAACCGCTGTATGCACAGTTCCATCTGGTGGGCCATGAGCAGGCTGCCGCCCATGAGCAGGTAGTCAACCCCGGCGTCGTTGCAGAGCCGGGCCAGGTATGGCATATCTGCGGGCGCGATCTTATCGGGATCTGCCAGCACAGCGAAACCGCTTTTGCGCTGTGATTTTAGCGAGTGAAGTTGTGAAAGTATGTTGCTCATAATCCCCTAAAAACCCCAAACCCCTCCCGAAGAAAAATCGGGACCTTGTTCCGGGGCTTCCCCACATTATCTAAGTGTTTGGTGGTTTACCGTTAAAAAAAATTGCCGAATAATATTTAAAGTTCAAAGTTCAGTAAAAAGCTAAATTGTGGTTCCCCTTTAGGGGTCAGGGGTTTTAAGAAACATGGGGAAGCCCCTTTAGGGGTTTGGGGTTTTAGGGTTCTGGGGTAGCCTATCTCTTATCTCCATCAATAATTTATCGGTTGAAGATGGCTCTGCGGCTTTTGCAATTTCCGCTTCCTGTTCTTTCCTACGTATTTTTCCCATAGCCTGTATCACAAGGAAAATAAAGAAAGCAATGATGAGGAAGTCCACAATTGTTTGAATGAAGTGACCGTAGGCGAATACATTGGCCCCGGCTTTTTTCGCCTCATCAAGCGATTTATAGACGTCTCCTTCTTTGGCGGCGCGCAGCACAATGAATTTGTCGGCAAACATTTCTCCCTTGCCGGTAAGAACGCCAACTACAGGCATAATAATATCTTCGACCATTGCGGTAACAATCTTACCGAATGCCCCGCCAATGATAACACCTACCGCGAGGTCTATAACCGAGCCTTTCATGGCAAAGGCCCTAAAATCTTTCAGGAAACTCATGGGGGTAAAGATAGGTTTTTTAGTGATTAGTTAAAGGGGTAAAAAGGTTAATTGGTTAAAAAGTTAACTGGTCGAAAAGTAGCAATCCGGTCAGTACCGCCCCTTCGGCGGTCAGACCGGATTACGTTGGGATGATGACCTGTCCATTACGCCAAATCCATCTGACCGCCGAAGGGGCGGTGCTGACGGCTTTGGCTACCTGATTAAAAAGGGTACGATTAAATAATATGCTGTAAGGTAAAGATGCTTATTTTACACCATTATTGGTTTCAGCAATAGGCTTATAGTTTTATAAAATACTGAGGAAACTATTTTTATAAAAAATGTTTCCTTAGTTTTGCGTGGTAATTTATAGCGAGTCTTTTACCGAACTATGGAACCATTAGAAAAAATACTTAGTGCCTCTATAGAATTGTTCAGCCAGTATGGTTTTAAAACAATAACTATGGACGATATAGCGCGACGGGCGGGTATTTCCAAGAAAACGCTTTACCAGCATTTTGCCAACAAACAGGAAGTGGTGAATGAATCGGTGATGTGGTACAAAGACAAATCGAGCGACAGTTGCATGGCTATGCTGGAAGGAGCGGAAAATGCACTGGAAGCAATGGTAAGGATGCTGGCGTTTTTCGATGAGATGCACAAGCGCATTAACCCTATGGCGATGTTCGAGATGCAGCGTTTTTTCCCGGAAGCCTATAAAACATTCCGCGACCTGCTGGTGGAAAGAGATGTGGTAATGATGCGCGACAATATACTACAGGGCATAAAAGAGGGGCTGTACCGGGAGGATATTAATGCCGACCTGCTGGCCCGCTACCGGCTGGAAACATCAATGCTTATCCTGCAGCCGAACCTGCTGGTAAGCGACCGCAACAGCCTGATGAGCGTGGCGCTGGAGATAGGCGAACATTTTCTGTATGGCATAATGAACGCGAAAGGAGAGAAATTGTACATCAGATACAAAGCAAAATATTTAAAGCAAGCACCCAGGATATGAGGAAGATTTTACCGGTCATAGTAAGCATGTTATTCTTCGTTGCAAATACAAAAGCGCAGGAGGTAACCCCGCTCAGCCTTAAAGATTGTATGGATTATGCGCTAAAGCATAACTATTCTATAAAGAACGCACAGATAGATGTGCTGATACAACACGCGCAAAATAATGAAACGCTGTCGGCAGCCTATCCTCATATAAATGGTAAGGCAGAAGTGGATGACTACTTAAACCCAATGAAAACATTTATTGATGGGGGCTATTTTGGTTACCCCGGCCAGATAATAGGTTTTCCATTTGCATTAAATTATGCAGGGTCGGCAAGTGTCAATGCTTCCCAGTTACTTTTTGATGGGTCGGTATTTGTAGCTGTGAAAGCGCGCAATACAGTAATGGAACTTGCGAGGCAAAACAGCGAGGTGACCGAAGAGACTGTGCGCTACAATGTTTATAAAGCCTACAATTCGCTCGTGATCGCTTATCGCCAGTACGATATAATAAAGAAGTCACTGAGCTATGCAAGGAGCCTGGAACATGATGTGATCGTAACGCAGGAAAATGGTTTTGCTGAAAAAATTGATGTTGAGCGCACCAGCGTACAGGTAAACAACCTGGCTACCGACAGCATGAGCATTGGCAACCTGCTTGCAATATCGGAACAGGTGCTGAAATACCAGATGGGTATGGACCTGCATAAACCTATAGTGCTCACGGATACCGTTTTGGAAAACAGGAGACAGAATGTTTTAACACTGATTGATGAACAGGAAGAGTATGACCGGATACCGGAATTTAATGTCTTAAATACCACGTTGAAATTAAATGAATATAATTTGAAACGGTATCAGCTCACAGCCTGGCCATCAGTAAACGCATTCGGGACTATGGGATATAATTACGGGGCGAACAAATTTAATGATATAATGTCCCTTTCCAATTATGCTTTTAATTCCATGATCGGCCTTCAATTAAATGTACCCATATTTAATGGCCTTATGCGCGCCAACCAGGTAACTGAGGCAAAGCTCAACATTGATAAATCAAAAAACAACATTGAGTATTTAAAGCAGACTATTGATTTCCAGGCCGCGCAAGCACGAACCAGCCTAAGGAACACAGTGCTGCAAGTGCAAAGCCAACACCGCAATATGGACCTTGCCAATGATGTGCTGGACCTTGCGCAGAGGAAATATAAAGGAGGGGTAGGCAGTAACCTGGAAGTAACACAGGCGCAGACTGACCAGCTAAGAGCGCAAACAAATTATTTCAGTTCGCTGCTGGACCTGATAAATGCGGAAGCAGACCTGAAGAAGGCGCTGGGGCTGCTGAAGTGAGGAATTGGGAATTGGGGGTTTGGAATTGGGATTGCTGAAATAAGGAATTAGGAATTTGTAATTGGGAATTTGGATTGTTATTCAAGGGCTTAATTAGTGAACAACTTTTATAAAAAACTAACGACTAAAAAATAATCAATGAAACGATTAATTTATTTACTGGTACCTGCGATCATCCTTGCATCATGCGGCGGCAACAAACCGGATAAGGCGGCGGAACTTGCCAAACTGAAAACAGAAAGGGCAGAGATAGACCTGAAGATAAAAACCCTTGAGGCTACCAAAACGGATTCTGCCAAGGTAACGCCGGTATCGGTTTCCATAGTTCAGCCTGTTGTCTTTAATTCTTATGTAGAAGTAAATTCGCAAATATCCGGCGATGAAAATGTGCTGGCGACGTCCAGGGCGCCGGGTATGGTAAACACAATAACCGTAACAGCCGGCCAGAAGGTAGGAAAAGGGCAGGTACTTGCTTCGCTTGATGTATCAACCATTGACCAGCAGATCGAAACATTAATGCCGCAACTGACCCTGCAAAAATCGGTGTATGAAAAACAACAGAATTTATGGGCGCAGAATATTGGCACCGAAGTGCAACTGATGACCGCCAAAGCACAGTACGAATCAACCCAGAAACAAATAGCCGCCCTGGAAACACAACGCGGCTTATACCGCATCGTATCGCCTATAGCCGGTACTGTGGATGCCGTGAGCATTAAAGTAGGGGACTATGCTACGCCTGGCATGAATGGTATCCGCATAGTCAGTTATGATAAACTGAAAGCTGAGGCTAACCTGGGCGAGAACTATCTCGGCAAAGTAAAGCAAGGCGATCCTGTCACCATAATTCTTCCTGATTTAAATGATACTATCAGAACCACGCTCACCTATGTAGCAGAAGCCGTTGACCCGGTTTCCCGCGCTTTTACGGTACAAGTGCGCCTGGGAAATAGCAGTAGCCTGCACCCGAACATGTCGTGCATTATGAAGATTTCCAACTATAAAAATCCCCACGCACTCGTAGTCCCGGTATCCGTGATACAAAAAACCTCGAAGGGAGAAATGTTATACATAGCCGATGGCGACAAAGCGAAGTCAGTGCCTGTTACTACCGGCCGTAATTCAAATGGCCAGGTCGAAATATTGTCCGGGTTAAACCCCGGAGACAAAGTAATCACTACCGGTTATGAAGATATGGACAATGGAGAAAAGATCAGCATTCAATAACATGGAACCGGCATAGCTCCACATTAATCAAGCCAATAAAAAGATATTCAAATGAAGGACGTTTTCAAAGAGTTTAAGCCATCGAGTTGGGCGATTGATAACCGGACTGCGATTTATTTCATCACCATTTTTATCACGCTGGTGGGATTGATGACCTATATCAACCTGCCCAAGGAGAAATTCCCGGAAATAAAGATACCGCAGATCATTGTACAGACATTGTACCCCGGTACATCGCCAGAAAACATGGAGAACCTGGTAACCAAGCCTATTGAAAAACAGGTGAAAAACCTTACTGGCGTAAAGAAAGTTACCAGCAATTCTTTCCAGGATTATTCGGTGGTGATCGTAGAGTTTAATACGGATGTAAAAGTGGACAAGGCAAAACAGGACGTAAAAGACGCCGTGGATAAAGCCAAGCAAGACCTGCCAAAAAATCTGCCAAACCAGCCTGAAGTAAAAGATATTGACCTTTCCGAACTGCCCATATTGTCTGTAAATATTTCCGGTAACTACGACCTCAACCGCCTTAAAAAATACGCTGACAAGGTAAAGGATAATATAGAGGCGATGCGGGAAATAAAAAGAGTGGACCGCATTGGGGCCCTCGACCGAGAAATACAGATAAACGTTGACCTCTATAAAATGGAGGCTGCTGGCTTTACATTTGATGATATAGGCAATACGGTATCTGCGGAAAATGTGTCAACGACTGCCGGGGAGATCACTATGGGCAACCAGAAACGTATATTGAGTGTGCGCGATGAGTTTAAAAATTCCCAGGAGATCGGCAACCTTATTATCCGCAACCAGCAAGGCAAAAGTATATACCTGAAAGATATAGCCCAGGTGGTGGACAGCTTCGAGGAGCAAAAAAGCTATGCCCGGCTGGATAATAAAAACGTGATCACGCTGAATGTGATAAAGGCAAAGGGCGAAAACCTCATTGAAGCATCGGACAAGATACAGGCGCTGATAATTATTAAAGTACGGCTTATGGAGTTAAACTGCAGAATAAGGATCAGTAATATCAATCCCAGGGCTATCAGCATGGCATTGCCGAGGAAGCTCATGGTTTCCTTCTGGTCTTCCTGCTGGCCGCCCATTTTTATGATTACAG
>Ga0206855_10066_pt2 | contig 31330 bp, 30 predicted proteins | sample Alteio_BWOrgCont_51_FD_152637 | JGI IMG/M metagenome (GOLD analysis project Ga0206855, IMG submission 152637) | Enriched cells from forest soil in Barre Woods Harvard Forest LTER site, Petersham, Massachusetts, United States -... | ecosystem: Environmental > Terrestrial > Soil > Temperate forest >...
GCTTTTTAAGGCGCTGGATGAGTTACCTGAAGAACAAAAACAAGTATTTGTATGGAACGAGTTAGAGGATATGACCTTTCGCGAAATTTCAGAAAAAACGGGCGAAAACATCAAAACTCTTATTTCCCGCAAACGTTATGCGGTAGCGCATTTGCGTGAACGGTTAAAGACCTTATATAGCGAATTATTAAATAATTAATAAAAAGAATCATGACAAACGAAGAAATGAATGACAAAGGATATTGCCGCCGTGGAGGTTGGGGAAGAAAAGTATTCTTTATAATACCCCTGGTGATACTGGGAGTATTTGCAATGGGAGCATTAGTAATGCTGCTTTGGAACGCAATAATTCCGGGTTTATTCCCTACTCTTAATATAGGCACTCTAACTATCTGGCATGCGTTAGGCTTATTCTTACTCTCCAAAATATTATTCAGCGGTTTCCGCGGAGGGCATCGCGGAGGATGGAGACACAGACGTATGGATGCTGCCTGGAAAGAAAAATGGATGAATATGAATGATGAGGAAAAAGCCAAGTTTAAAGAACAGTGGAAGGAAAGATGCAGGAACAGGTGTTAAGCTTATTATGGTGTTGGTTAAAAAAGGAGGCAATTGCCTCCTTTTTTGTTTTATAGCGCCATTTATCCAACAAAGCTGAATTACAACCCGTTTTATACCCCACAAAGGCACAAAACAGCTATATTGGCATATATTTATAAACCGTTTACCTTTGCAGTCCCTTTTTAGGTACCTCCATGAATAACGCCCAAAAGAATAGGTGGAAAATTATACTTGTTGTGGTGGCATCTGTCATCGTAGGCAGTTCGTTGTGGTATTCCAATGTATTGGTAAACAAAATGCAGGTGGAGGAACGCCAGAAGGTAAGGCTTTGGGCCGAGGCCATTCAGAAAAAAGCCGGGTTGGTAAAATATGCCAACACCCTGTTTAACCAGATTGGCGGCGATGAAAGGCAAAAAGTTCAGCTTTGGGCCGATGCAACCAAAATGTTGGCCAGTAATGATGTTTCAAATATTGACTTAGGATTTATTTTCAAGCTTATACAGGATAACCAGACGGTACCCGTAATACTTACCGATGATAAAAGTAAAATCATATCATCGCGTAACCTTGATTCTCTGAAACAAAGAGATACTGTTTACCTGAGAAAGACATTGGTGGAAATGAAAAAACAACATGTTCCTATTGAAATAACTGTTTACAAAACACAGAAAAACTACCTCTATTACCAGGATTCGAAAGTATTTACTGAATTGAAAGGGGTGTTGAATGACCTGCAAAACTCTTTTATGTCGGAAGTGGTAGCTAATGCAGCCTCGGTTCCGGCAATTATAACTGACTCCACTCAAACACATATTATCCATTCAGGCGGGGTAGATTCCCTTAGTCTAAAAGATTCCGCTTCCCGAAAAGAGCTGATAAGTAGTATGCAAAACAGTAATGCGCCAATTATAATTGATATTGGTGATGGCGGAAAAGAATATATATAATATGAAGAATCATCTTTCTCTAAAGAACTGCGTTATTTTCCTTACCTGGAACTTGGTATTATAGGCCTGTTTATGGTGTTCAGTTATTTCCTTTTCAGCACTGCACGAAGAGCAGAACAAAACAGGGTATGGATTGGTATGGCCAAAGAAACTGCTCATCAGTTAGGAACACCGCTTTCTTCGTTAATGGCCTGGGTTGATTACCTTAAAACCAAAGATTTTACTAATGCCGAAGAAATGGAGAAAGATGTGAAACGGCTGGAAGTAATTACAAGCAGGTTCTCAAAAATAGGGTCTTCACCTCAATTGGAAATGCAGGACGTTTCAACCGTATTGGAAGAAACTATGGATTACATGAGAGCCCGTACTTCACAAAAAGTAAAATTTTCCATTAAGGTAGCAGAAAATGCCGACACGGTTGCTCCTTTGAATGCGCCGCTTTTCTCATGGGTTATTGAAAATCTTTGTCGCAATGCTATTGATGCCATGAGCGGGGAGGGAGCGTTGAATGTGGATATAACTGACCAGATGCAATTTCTTTATATTGACATAAGCGACACGGGTAAAGGAATACCTAAAGGTAAATTCAAAACCATATTTGAACCCGGATATACTACAAAAGAAAGGGGCTGGGGATTGGGCCTGTCACTTTGCAAGCGTATTATTGAAGAATACCACGACGGAAAAATATTTGTAAAAAGCTCAGAAGTTAATAAAGGCACAACCTTCCGTATAGTGCTGAAAAAACGCCAGTAATCCATTTCACCTTGGCCGGAATTTATATTCATATACCTTTCTGTAAGCAGGCTTGTCACTACTGCGATTTTCATTTCTCAACTTCATTGCGGAATAAAGAGGAACTGGTAAGCGCGTTATGCAAAGAAATTGAACTAAGAAAAGATTACCCGGGAACAAAACAAATATCAACCATTTATTTTGGCGGTGGAACCCCTTCACTTCTTACTAAAGCAGAAATAAAACAAATTTTAGAAACAATCAGGAATAATTTTGAAGTAGACAAGAATGCGGAAATAACCCTTGAAGCAAATCCTGATGACCTTAATGCAAGTAAGACAGATGATTTAGCCGATGCCGGAATAAACAGGCTCAGTATTGGCATTCAATCTTTTCTCGATGAACACCTTCAGCTTATGAACCGTTCTCATACCTCGGTGCAGGCAACAGATGCGGTTAAGAATGCACAGAAATCGGGTATTAAAAATATAAGCATCGATTTGATTTACGGCTTACCTAACCTTACTGAAGAAAAATGGAAATACAATCTCGGACAGGCATTTTCGCTTGATGTTCCGCACTTATCTGCCTATTGCCTTACTGTAGAGAAGAAGACGGCCTTAAACCATCTTATAAAAAATAAATCTATTATTCTGCCGGAAGAACCTGTTGTACTGGAACAATTTGAAACATTAATGGAAGAAGCCGGAAAACATCGTTTCACCCATTATGAAATTTCAAATTTCTGTAAAGAAAATATGTATTCAAGGCATAACAGCAGTTACTGGAAGAATGAAACCTATCTTGGCATTGGGCCATCGGCACATTCCTATGATGGTATTTCAAGGCAATGGAACATCGCAAATAATCCGCTTTATATTAAAGGAGTGAACGCTGCAGAGCCCGCTTTTGAAAAAGAATTTCTTTCAGAAGCTGACAAGTTCAATGAATATGTAATGACTAGGCTAAGGACCATTTGGGGCATTGATCTTGATTTTGTTGAAAGTAACTTTGGTAAGCCAATCCTGGAAGAAATGCTAACTGATTCAAAGCAATACTTTGAACAAGGCTATATTCAACAAAACAAGGAAACTGTAACTTTGACCCGAAAGGGAAAATTCCTTGCCGATAAAATTGCCTCAGACTTATTTATCTAATTATGTTTGCTACCATACTTCATAAAGGAAAAACATACAAAGCAGATTTAGGCAAGCCTATTGACATTTCTATTCCGCTAAAGGCAGGCAAGCATAATGTGAATGCCTGGAATGCCGAACCTGTTAAAATAGAGCCGGTAAAAGCCGGTGATTGGGTGGGAGAAGTTTCATCAGGTGCATCAGTTAATTTCAGGAATATTTCTTTTAATCCGCATGGAAATGGGACACATACGGAATGTGTCGGACACATCAGCAAAGAAAACTATAGTATAAATAAAAGCCTTAAAGAATTCTTTTTCATTTCTGAAGTTATAAGCATTATGCCCGACGAATTGCCAAATGGGGACTATGTTATTACGGAAAAGCATATTGCCAATTGCCTTGAAAATAAAAAACCGGAAGCATTAATTATACGCACCATTTCAAACCCTGTTGCTAAACTTGAAATGCAGTATTCAGGTACTAATCCGCCTTACCTTACAGAAGATGCAATGAGATTTATTGTTTCGCTTGGAGTAAAACATTTGCTCATTGATTTGCCTTCAGTAGACAAAGAAGATGACGGCGGTAAAATTTCATGCCATCATCTATTCTGGAACTATCCGCAAGATACCCAGATTGAAAAAACCATTACAGAACTGATTTATGTGCCAAATACAGTACTTGACGGAGCTTATCTTCTCAACCTGCAGATTGCCAGTTTTGAGAATGATGCCACTCCAAGCAAGCCTATACTATTCCAGCTAATTCAGTAATTAAAAAAGCCCCCAGTTTCCTGAAGGGCTTCAATTATTTTTATTTTTTCTTACTTGACTATGGTAACCCGTCCTACATAACGGTGTGGATTCTTGAAAATATCTGTAATATCAATTAACCATACATAGGTATCTTCCTGGCATTCCTTGCCTGATGTTCCTTGTACTGTTCCATCCCAGGGATGCTCCATATCGGTACAATGATAGAGCAACATGCCCCAACGGTCAAATATCCACATCTCGTATTTAATTATACCAACGCCCTTTCCTATAAATCCATCATTTAATCCATCACCATTGGGCGAGAAAGCATTTGGCACATAGAACGTCCACATAGGTGTAATTACCACAGGCTCTATAATAGAATCTTTACAGCCATATTTATTGACTATCACTAATTGTACATCATAAGTACCTGTATCCTGGTAGTTACCGGTATATAAGTAAGTATGCTGCGAATTCTGAGTTAGTGCCGTAGAGTCTGTCCGGTCTCCAAATGTTGACCAGAACCACGAAACAGGGCTACCCGTTGACTGATCTACAAAATTAATAGTTGGGTTCGCGTCTGTAGTAGGGTTAGGCGAGGCGTTAAATTTAGCTACAGGTATAGGCCAGGTTGTTATATAATTAACCCTGGTAAAGGTTTCTGTACAACCATTGTTTGTTGTCACCGTTAGTGTAACAGTAAATACACCCACCTTTGTATAGCAGTGCTTAGGGTTCTGCTGAATAGAAGAAGAATCTGATGAGCCATCGCCAAAATTCCATAACCATCCATTTATATTCGATGGTGCTGCAACTATACTTGAGTCAGTAAACTGCACACACAACGTTATACAGCCCTGCTTTTTATCCGCTACAAAATTTGGTACCGGATTTGGGTATACTGTTATCTGTTTGGTTATTGAATCAACACAACCGTGGATAGTAGTAACTACCAGAGTAACATTATAGGTTCCCGCTGCAGCATAAGTATATGATGGGTTCTGAACATTTGATGTTCCGTTTGCAGGGTCACCAAATCTCCATGCCCATGTTGCAATTGCTCCACCTCCAGGCACAGTAGACTGGTCGGTAAAGTTTGTTGCATTACCCTGGCAAGGAGAATTCTCGGTAAATGCCGGTACAGGTAGCGGATATACTGTTACCGGAATAGTAACTGAAGTATCACAATTATTGTTCGATGCAACAGTCAAGGTCACCGGCCACACACCTGCTGTAGCGTATGTATGCGTTGGGTTTTGCAAAGTAGAACTTCCGCCGTCACCAAAGTTCCATGTCCAGCCGGTAATTGTTCCAGCGCAACCAATGGTAGACATATCAGTAAAGGTTGAAGTAAGGCCCTGGCAAACGTTTGTACCCGTAAAGCTTGGTGCTGGCATAGGGTTAACAGTAATTCCAATAGTTGTATCGTGTACACAACCGGCAGACGACGTTACAGTAAGTTTTACATTGTACGGACCGCAGGCAGCATAACTATGTAAAGGATTCTGAACAGTTGAAGTAGTTCCGTCACCAAAGTTCCACAACCAGGCTGCTATGGTGCTTGGGGCTGCAACTGTACTCTGGTCAGTAAATGAGGTAGCATGCCCTAAACATTCCGTTGTGTTTTTAAAATTAGCTACCGGAATAGGATTAACAACGGCCGTTGTAGTTAAGGTGGCCGTACAATTGTTGGCTGAAGTTAATACCACAGTAACATTAAAAGAGCCATTACCGGCATAAGTATATGTCGGGTTCTGAGCTGCAGATGTTCCGTTTGCAGGATCACCAAAGGCCCAGGCAAATGTTCCGCCTACCATTGTTGTATTACAAGTGAAACTACTTGCTGTGCCTAAACATACAGGTGGTACAGTTGCAGTACCAGTCGGGCTTGGATTAACCGTTACAGGATTTGTCACACTATCTTTACAACCACCGGCTGTAGCAACAACTTCAGTAACATTAAATACTCCGGCGGCTGAAAATATATGCGTTGGATTTTGAAGTGTAGAAGTATTATTTGCACCGGAAGCAGGGTCACCAAAATTCCAGCTCCATGTAGCTGCTCCCGTTGAGCCATCAGTAAACACTGTAGCAGTTCCCTGGCAAACGGTTGATGCAGTATAGGCTGCTGTTGGCGGAGGGTTAACAACCACATTTAATGTTGTTGAATCTACACAGCCTGCGCCGCTCGATACAACCAGCTTCACTGTATAGGTTCCTGCCGTAGCATAAGTGTAAGAAGGGTTTTGAACGTTAGATGTTCCGTGTGCAGGGTCACCAAAGCTCCAATTCCATGTAGTAGGCGCTCCCGTAGATTTGTCAGTAAATGTAGTTGCTTGTCCAAGGCAAACCGGCCCTGAAACAAAATTCGCAACAGGGGCCGGAACTATTGTAATTGGCAATGTTACACTGCTCTGGCATCCATTATTCGAGGTAGGTGTCAACAACACATTATATGTACCTACTCCACTAAATATGTGCGTAGGGTCTTGCACGTTTGACAGATTATTTACACCCGAAGCAGGGTCGCCAAAATTCCATGCCCAACCCGTAATTGTTCCTCCACAACCTATCGTAGAGCCGTCAGTAAGAATGGTTGAACTGCCTACGCAGACAGGACTAGCTGTAAATGCAGGTGTCGGCAACGGGTTAACGGTTACGGAATCTTTTAAAGTATCTATGCAAGGTGCGGTACCTACTGCAAGCCAGGCAAGATACTTACCGCAGGCACTGTATGTATGCGTAGGGTTAGTTGCAGTTGAAGTATTATTGGGGCCTGAAGAAGGTTCACCAAAATTCCATTTATATACGGTGGAACCTGTTGATGTATTGGTAAACGTTGTCGGGTTATTCAGACAGACCGTCGTGGCCGTCCAGGTAGATATCGGCCCGGGATTGACGACGACTTTAAATGTAGTATCCCTATCACCACACGCGGTTTTAACAGTAAGGGTTGCCGTATAATTTCCCGAAGTAGGATATGTATGTGTAGGGTTATATATTGATGTGGAGTCATTAGCCCCAGAGCCCGGGTCTCCAAAATTCCATTCAAAAGTAACCCCGCTGGTATCGGCAGGTGGAACCAGGTTGGTGAATTTTGTTCCGGTTCCTACACAAACAGTATCTGATTTAAAATTAGAAGCAGGTATAGTACCTACAGCACTTATAATTGTTGTATCAAGAGTATCTGCACAAGATGCATTTATTACATTCTGAATAACGACAGTGTATTTACCAGGACATTTTACAGTTATTGTTTGTTGATTGGGATTACCTACAATACAACCTGCTGGCCCCGTCCAAGCATAAGCTGCACCACCAGGAGGAGCGGAAATTGTAATTGGATTACCGCAAATTGCAGGAGATGAAGTTATAAGACCAAGAGGTGAGCAACTCGCATCAAAATAACCATATCCATAGTGACCTCCTAAGGCACAGTCTGAACTTACAACCTTAATGGTTACACATTGCCCTATGTACTTTTTCAGTGGAACAAACACCGCTGTCCAGGGATGACAATAGGCAGTGTCACCATTAGAACAATTACATATATACCCCTTAAATCCTCCGCGAGCGGCCGCCGAATCGGCAGTAACTTCGTAGTTTCCGCAGAAAGGTATAATATTACCATTCTGGTCATACATATACACATTAAAATATGGCTGCTGGAAGTGAGTATGAGAACCACCAGGGCTTTCAAGAACAACAGCGTACCAATAAGTAAAATCACAATTAGCTTTACTCACAACAAAAGACTGCTCCAATATACCAACGCCATAATTGGGATTATTATAATCTCCTATTTCTACTGAATAGTTACCGGCACCTGGCAAAGGGCATAATTGCGGAATAAATGCACCGCACACAGGATCGTTACCACTTGCAGCATTTGTTATTACAACTTGTGGCAGACCTGTACTAGGATATACCGCAGCAGAAGTAACAGCACCTAAAATACCCGAACAAGTCGGGGTAGCATACGAAAAACCGACAGAAGATGAAGACGTGTTATTTGAATAACAAGCCATCCAACCTGATAAGGTTCCGTTTTCAAAATTGGTATTAGTGCAACCGGCATTACACGCACCTGGCCAAGGAGGATCTATTGCTGTATTTGCATGGTGGCTAACATTTCTTTCATTTGCAGGAATTAATTTATATTGGTCATATAAGGCGGCATATTTGGCTACCATTATAGTTACATATGCTGCCGTATTATTGGTGTTAATACTATCATCTTGTATATTTCTGAACATCTGCCCTTTATCAGTCACTATAGTCTCAGCAAAGTATTGGTCAAGATTTTTCATCTCTTGCTTACTAATACCTTTTGTGGCCATTACTCCCTGACCTATCTGTTTACTTACTTTTTCAACTATATCTTCTATTTCATCAGCGCTTTTTACATTACTTTGAGCATTAATAACCGGGGAGCAGAGTAAAAGTGCACCAGCAATAATTAAACCGGTTTTAGTCTTAAGAATCGAGTAAAAATTTTTCATACTGTTTTCATTTTTAACGGTATTGTTAAACTACCAGGGGATGAAACCACCGGGATTGAGCGAATCCCGTACGCTGTATTTATAAAAAAAAGGAGGATAGTTTTCAGCTTCATGAATTACTTTTAAACAGTAATTAGTTTGCATTTTCTATATCAAAAGTAACGATTAATTGTTAAAAAAACAAAAAAAACGTAACTTTTTCTATGCATCCCACGTAATAGGTAGCTTGAGCAGATTCAATGTGCTGTCTTCCAGCGAATTGTGCCTTGGAATATAGTTGTAATCCCACCTTGCGAGGGGGGGTAAGCTCATTAAGATAGATTCAGTGCGGCCATTTGTAAACAAGCCAAACTTAGTACCACGGTCATATACCAGGTTGAACTCAGCATACCTTCCACGCCGCAACAACTGCCACTGACGGTTCTCTTCAGTATATAATTTCGACCGGTTATTTTCTATTAACGGTAAGTATAGACGAAGGAATGAGTTTCCCACTGCTTTAACAAAAGAAAACCGCTGTTCTTTAGTAAATCCATCTTTATCTGAAAGGCGGTCGAAAAATATACCTCCTATGCCACGCGTTTCTCCGCGATGCTTAATATAAAAGTATTCATCGGCCCACTTTTTAAATTCGTTATAATAGGAAGCACCATACTCATCACATACTTTTTTTAGTCCTTTGTGAAAGAAAGCGGCTTCACCTTTATCTATATAATGCGGGGTCAAATCTATGCCGCCGCCAAACCACCACATACTGCCCGCTTCAAAATAGCGCACGTTCATATGTATAATAGGTATAAATGGGTGGTTGGGATGAATAACTAAAGAAACCCCAGTTGCATGAAACTGTACCGTTTCAGATTGTGGAATTCCAGCTTCCTGCTTTAAAAAATCGGGACAATTTCCATAAACCGATGAGAAATTAACTCCGCCTTTTTCTATAATAGCACCATCCTGAATTACCCGGGTCCTCCCTCCCCCACCTTCAGTTCTTTCCCATTTATCTTCTTTAAATGCACTTTTACCATCTGCTTTTTCGAGCCCGGCACATATATCATCCTGTAAGGTCAGGAAAAATTGCTCTATTTCTTCTTTGTTTACCATATTCATTTATATGAATACAGCAAAAGTAGATAAAATGATAAGAAACCGTAATCAGTCTCTTAAGTATTGAGTTAACTAAGTGGACTAAATAATGATTTCGTGAACCCTTTGAATAGGAATCATTAAACCTCTTTTCAGCAATAATCTTTTATCGGTAATTCCCCAAATGGTAGTATCAACCATTTTTATTCCATCATAATCTTCGAACACTATTTTTACCTTATCCTTAAAATAGTTTCCTAATTTCATCGCTCTTTCCGCTTCATATTGACGATGGTTAATATCCTCAATGGTTAAAAGGACTTCCTCATCAGGGAAATGCAATTTTTCAATGTCTTCTTTTTCAATTACGGTTATTGATTCAAGGGTTTTATTCATGGCTTTGTATTTAGTAGCTAATTTAACGGCGATACCCGGAGAATGTTCTGTTAGGTTACTAACAGTTATTACCAGTTATTAACAACCGCGAAAGAATTACTCAATCACATTTTCGATACTCACAACAACATTCTCAACATCAAGCATGGCATTAATAAGACTTACCTTCTCGAACCTCTTTATGTTTTGCAAATTTATTTCCTCTTCTTCAATTTTTCCTTCACTTAAAAGTTTCTCCCTTTTTGTTCCTTTTAATAACGGTGAATTAGGTGTGTACCATTTCTTTCCATCAAAAAAAACAAGGTTCGAATAAGAAGTATCCGTCATTAATCCATTCTTTACAATTATAATTTCATCGCATCCATCTCTCTTTTCCAATAATTTACTTAACACACTTCGGTCAGCAAACTTGTACCCATAGTCTATACTATTATCTATCACCAGTTTAAGCTTCTCTATTTTCTTAATTGTATAGGGCTGAAATTTTACATCAATTATCTCATGCTTATATTTAACAGTGCATTTATACACACCATTACCAATATCGGCAGGTATAACTATTTCCTTCTCAATTTCAATACTATCATTATCCCCGAGAAGTTCCTTTCGGCTTCTGTTCAGGCGTTTGTTATGAAAAGCAATATTCTGAAATTGCCTTTCTGTTACTTTAATTGTTTCTATTAATTGGGACATATACTTTGTCAATCAATTCTTTGTATTCCGATTCGCAATTACTGTAAACGGTAATTCCACCACCACTCTTAAAGTACAGCTTGTCATTCACTTTTTCTATGAACCTAATCATCACAGCACTCTCTAATTTAGTTCCATCAAAATAACCAAATACACCCGTATAGTATCCTCGTTCATACCCTTCCACCTCTTTTATAATTTCCACAGTTTTTCGTTTTGGCGCACCACTTATAGAACCTGCAGGAAGCAAAAACGAGAATAGCTTGCCAATATTTGTCATCATATCTTCTTTCACTCTTCCACTTATTTCAGAACTAACCTGCAACAATTCCGAATTGTACGTTTTTATTTTGCTTACATACCTGAATTTTTTCAATTCCACGTTATAAGCTACCCTACTTAAATCATTTCTTATCAGGTCAACCATAGTGGAATGTTCAGCAAGTTCTTTTTCATCGGCCAAAATAATTCTCTCAGCATCGGGAACAGAAGCATTAATGGTTCCCTTCATCGGATACGATGAAATAATTCCATTTTCTATTTTTATAAACGGTTCCGGAGAGAATACAGTGAACCTATTTCTATACCAAAGCTTATAAGGTGCTTTACTGAATTGGAATATCTGCTTTAAACTAAGTGAAGTTTTTATTTCGGTCGGAAGGGTTAGGTTTACGAGGTAACTGTTCCCTGCTTTTAGATGTGTTTGAATTTTGTCAAACTTAGTTTTGTATTCTTCAAATGAGAGGGGGAATTTTTCAAAAGTAAACTCAGTTGGGCTATTTACTTGTTGTTCATTCTTATAGTTCGAGAAACCATTTATATCAAACAGAATTTCACTACTGTCAACTTCATTTACAGGAATTACTATTGGTTCTTGTTTATCAAAATCAATAATGAAAATAAATGGAGTCTTCGACTTTGAGTATGTATCTATTTGATTAAACATACTGCAAAATAAACTTTAAATTACTTCTCTAAGCTATCTCGGTATATAGCTTCTGATAAAATTACATTAACGGGAAGAAATACTACTTGCTTATCACAATTTTCGTAACGTACTGTGTCTTTGAATCAGTTACTACAGCAAGGTATAAACCCTGTGGAAGTACCTTTGATACTATAACCTTATTATCTCTTGGTGTTCCTGTTTCATATAGAACCTGCCCCAACAGGTTAAATATTTTAACAGATTTTACCTCTGCTGTATTTATACCATCCAGGACAATACTATTCTCCTGTCCATTGTAATATACTTTACCGGAAGCATTCTCAACTTCATCAATACCTGTTGTAACACCAACAGTTACATAAAGCTTAGCCGGGTCTAATTCGCATCCGCCTGACTGGGTTTCAGTAACCTGAACATAACCGCTATATACACTGAAATTAACTTTAATACTATTTGTTCCTTGCCCGCTAACAATAATACAACCCGGTGGAACCGTCCAATGATAAGTAGACCCGCTTGTAGATGGCACCGAATAAACCTGGTTAGTGGCAGAGTAACTTACTTTTATTGCACCTGTTATAGAATAAGGGCCAGGAATAAGATTAAAAAACTGTGCAGCCCAATAAGTAGAATGAAAGCCTTTTTCTTCTACTGCATAGGTAGCTGTTGCACCACCGAGGGTAGGGCATGAACCTGTATCAACTGCAATGGCATGGGGCATACCTGTTATTTTATAATGATACACTACCGGTATGGCAGAACTGTCATTATAAATACTCAATTGCACATTTGAAGTTCCGTTGAAGCCATTATTTATGGAATCGGGTATCTGGTCCGCATGGTCCAGGTTTGTCCATTGTTTAATTAGCTGGGTTGTATTAACAGTATCTACCACCAAATCGGCTGTCCCCTGGAAAACAGCGAGGTGAGGATATTCTCCCTTGTAGCCTGGGTTTTGAGCTCTTACTAAGGCACCCCAAGCCGCAGGAGTGTTAGTAATATACCCATCCATTGCATATAGTGCTGCGGTAGAATTTGTTGCAGCTCTGTATGGAACGCCAGCCATTACAGCACCGGAAAGAAATATGTTAGGGTAAATTGCCATCATTACAGCAGTCATGGCACCACCTGCTGAAATACCTGTTACGTAAATAGCATTAGTATCAATAGCATAATTGGCCTTCATGTAATTCACCATTTGTAGTATTGAGAGAGCTTCTCCCACGTTTTTATTTATATCAGTAGTATCGAACCAGTTAAAACAAAGGCTGCTGTTATTTGCGGCCACCTGTTCAGGATAAACCATATAGAACTTATGCAGGTTGGCTAATTTGTTCCATCCGCTTTGCTGTGAAAATGAAGTTGCATTTTCAGTACACCCGTGCATGGCAATAACCAATGGGGCACGGCCTGTGATTCCGGAGGGCACATAGTCATACATATTCAATGCTCCGGGATTAGTTCCGAAACCTGTTATTTGGGTTATACTTTGGCTGACACCCATAATTGGTGCAAGCAAAACCGAAAAGAAAACTATACGCAGGGAATTTGTTTTCATACTAAATAAGATTACAATATTGAAGAACCAGGTTCATGCAAAAATATACAATTTTCCCAGGGAAATTATCCGCTCAAAACCTGAAACGATACAGGTAGGCTTATTAATAATATCAAATTATTTTGCTGAAAATTTGCTTTTCAGGTATGTGCCTTGAAAAACAGGTTAGGCTCTTCTTTTTAATTACTAAACCTTTTAATTACTGAACCTTGTGCTGCCTTATTTTTTCTGATAATGATTTTACCGACCCGGCCATTATATATATAACCATAAGCATTATTCCAAGTATGAACATAAGTACATATTCTCTAAAACTAAAAATATGCATGAGCGAAGTTCCTCGCTGATTTGTATCCGTTTCTTTTTGCGTCCCGACCACAGTATTAATAGTTGCAGTGTTAGTTTGTGGTGCAACACTATCACTGGAAACCGTTATAGCATAATCACCACCATTTTTAATAAATCCAAGGATGGTTTTTATCTGGTCATCGTTTAACGCTTGGTCGGGCATAGGAATATTACTGTTATCGGCAAAAAGTCTAACAGCATCTTTATCGCCTGCCTGAATAAGGGTTTGAGAAGATTTAATCCATTTAAGAATCCATTCCTCGTTATGCCTTGTTTCAAGGCCTTTTAGGTCTGGTCCTACCAGTTTACCTTTCCCAACCGTGTGACATGCCCCACAGTTTCTTCTGAACATTTGCGCCCCATCATCTGCAGCATTCACTTGCATAACAGAGAAAGTAAACAAGGCTATTACAGGTATTAAAATTTTAGATTCCATGATTCTTAACTTGCATTGAAATTGAATTAATATTTTCTTCAGAGGTAAAAATATATCCATTAAACAGGCTCAAATATGACTTGCCTCACATATTAAAATGATTGTAGTCATTTATCCCGTAACTGATTTGAATCATATTGAATTATGCGCCACATCATACATACAGGAATTAATAACCAGTTCCTTTGCTTTATAAAATCATATACTAATTTCTAAAACTTAAGTCATGACTACATTTAATATCAAAAAAATTCTTGTACCGGTAGACTTCTCAGAAGCGGGAGAAAAGGCTATAACGCAAGCTATTTCACTGGCCAAAGCCACCGAAGCAAATATTACACTGGTACACGTAATAGACAGTCCCGCTAATACTTATGGCCCTGATTACCTCGGCGCATCAAGAGAGTTCAGAAATGAATTTGAAACCATGCTGCACAATACTATTAAAAGTAAAATGGAGGAAGTAAAAAAACAGATTACCAAAGAAGGTATTGAAGTAGATTACTTTATTGAGAGTGGAAAGGTTTACAAAAAAATAAATGAATTTGCCGAAGAGCTGAAAGCTGATATTATAATGATGGGTACCCATGGAGTATCAGGCTTTAAAGAATTTCTTATAGGCAGCAATACATTCAGGGTAATCGGAGGAACCAAACTCCCTGTTCTTTCTTTCCAGGAAAAAGGGAAGAAGAGCGGCTTTTCGAGCATTCTTTTACCTTTCAGAGATGGCTTGCATTCCAGGGAAGGGGTTGAATATGCGATACAAATTGCTAAAATTTACGGGGCAACTATCCATATTCTTGGCATAAATATTGATACTGATGAAGCCGCACTGAAAAAAATGCAGTTTGAAGCGAGGCAAATAAAAGATGTTATAGAAAAACGCGGAATAGAGTGTACAACAGACGTGTTGACAGGTAATTACCTTGCGTCATTAATCTTAAGTTTCGCGGAAAATAAAAATGCTGACCTGGTTGTAATAATGGCCGATGTAGAGAGAACGGAATTAAGAGAATATATTATAGGGCCGGTTACACAGCAAATTGTTAATCACTCTAAAATACCGGTACTTAGTATTCACCCTGCATATAACCCGTCTGTGGTTAACCAGGCAAATCCCATAATGGACTAAATAAACTATAACAAAAACCAAGAATATGAATATCATCATTGAATCTCCACACTTCACAGTAAATTCATTATTGGAAGAATATGTTACAAAAAAAGTGAGCAAACTGTCACACTACAATGAAAGAATACTAAAAGCTGAAGTGCTTTTAAAACTTGATACATCTGATACGGAAGATAATAAGATATGTGAAATAAAAGTAACTGCACCTGGCAAGAATATGTTTGCAGAATGCAAATGCAGTACTTTCGAAGATGCTATTTCTGATGTAACCCGGTCGCTTGAAAAACAACTAAAAAAACAAAAAGCGAAATTCCACCAGGGAACAGAAAAATTAACCGCTGCGGACTTGGATGAGGAACAAGAAGAAATTTAATTGAGGAAAATAAATTACTTCGTTAGCACGCCAAGAGGTTCAATAAATTGAACCTCTTATTTTTTGCAGTTGTAATTGAGAATAAGCGATGATTGTAAAAGGAATCTAAATCAGTATCTTTAGCAAATCGAAAGCTTGCTTAGCCAGTGTTTCCCTATTATCCGGGTGAGCAATTTGAATAAGTTCTTTTACCCTTTGTTTAATACTTTTACCATATAAGTCAGCAATTCCGTATTCAGTAACAATATAATGAACATGTGCCCTGGTAGTATCAACACCAGAACCCGGTTTTAACTGTGCCACAATTTTCGATTCCCCTTTTTTTGTGGCAGAAGCCATAGCTATTATAGGTTTACCACCCTCTGAAAGTGACGCACCTCTTATAAAATCCATCTGGCCGCCTACTCCCGAATATAAATGACTGCCTATTGAATCAGCACAAACCTGCCCGGTAATATCTACTTCTATCGCGCTGTTTATAGCTGTTACTTTCGGGTTCAGGCTGATTATATGCGTATTGTTTACGTAAGCAGAATCGTGCAATTCAAACATCGGATTATTATCGATATAGTCATATAATTTCCTTGTACCCAGTGCAAAAGCGCTGATAATTTTTCCCGGATGTTTCTTCTTATATTTCCCTGTTATAGCGCCACTTTCAATTAAATCAATAATTCCATCTGAAAACATTTCCGTATGAATTCCCAAATCTTTTCTGCTTTTCAACCTCCCCAATACTTCATCAGGTATTTTACCAATACCTAACTGTAGTGTTGCACCATCCTCTATAAGGCAGGCAACGTTATCTGCAATCTTCATGTCAGTTGCATCCGGAGCACCTCCACCTGCTTCGGGTATTGGGTCATTAACCGCAACCATACTGGTGAATTTCGATGAATGAATGATTCCTCCCCCCAAAGTTCTCGGCATGTTCGGGTTAACCTGGGCAATTATGTATTTTGCACTCTCAATAGCTGCAATGGCTGCATCAACTGAAACACCGAGACTACAGAACCCATGCTCATCGGGTGGAGAAACATGAAGTAATGCCACATCTATTTTAATAATACCTCTTCGAAATAAAGAAGGCACCTCGCTCATAAAGATAGGAATATAGTCTGCGATTCCCTTATTGACCGATTCCCTCATATTAGCTGCAATAAAGAAACAATGCACATTAAAGTGTCCTTTCATTTCTTCACTAGCATAAGGCACTTTACCTTCGGTATGTAGGTGGTAAACAGAAACATTGTTGAGTGACCTACCTGTTTCTGTCATTGCGTTTACAAGCTGCTGCGGAGCTGCTGCTGCTGTTTGAATGAACACATTATGTCCTGATTTAAGAACTGACAATGCTTCACCTGCCGTTTTGTATTGATATGTTTTCATGTCGCAAATTTCAATGTTACATGTCCCTATGAACATGATGCAAATCATGCTGAAACCTGAGTCATGTCATCAGGTTTACTTTCCCGTTCATGTTGCTTTGCATTGTTAATATTTCAGAACAAATGCCAAAGTCAAAACATATAATTTCCTTCTCACTGTTATTACAAATAAGTATTTCAGTTATCGGCCAGAATAAGGCATGGACGCTGAAAGCTTGTATAGATACCGGGGTTCAAAGAAATATAAGCCTAAAGCAAGGACAGCTAAGTAACAACATTAATGGAGTGAATCTTACACAGGCTAAAGATAACCTGTACCCGGTATTTAATATAACCGATGGCCCCGGTTTTAGTTTCGGTAAATCACAAGGAACAAATGGAACATACATTGGAGAAAATGTTGCTACAAATTCTTTCGCATTGGGTGGAAATGTAACACTATACAATGGTTTTTTAAACCAGAATACCATACGCCAAAATGAATATGTATACCAGGCGGGTATACAAGGAGTTGAGAAGATGAAAAATGACTTATCGCTTAATATTCTTAGTAGTTATATGCTGGTATTAGCTGACTACGAAGGGGTTGATATAGCCGAATCTCAATTAGAATCGACCCAAACGCAGGTAGAACAGATAAAAATTTATGTAGAGGCGGGAAAGCTTCCTGAACTTAATTTATTTCAAATTCAATCGCAACTGGCTAATGATAAATTGGCTAAAGTAAATGCACAAAACCAACTGACGTTAGCTAAGGTTAACCTGATGCAATTAATGAATTTACCTGTAGATTATAGTTTCCAGGTAATACGCCCCTCCGATATTGATTCGCTGTTGACGCTAACATCCATACCCTCGGAGAGTATTTATAACATAGCTATGGGATTTTTGCCGCAAGTAAAAAATGCGCAGTTAAGTACACAGGCCAGTGAATCGGGAGTGAAGGTGGCTCAATCACTTTTCTACCCGAAACTTACCATGGGTGGAAATATTAAGTCGACGGGTAGTAGTCTTGCATATAACGAATCATATCAACCTGGAACTATTGGGTATGTAGAATCTAACCCGACGGAGCTTGTTGGAGGATATGTTCCTGAAGCAAGTTTAAGCAACAATTTTTCGAACCTGTGGCAGCAGTTCAATTACAATTTTAATCAGTTCATAGGTTTTAACTTAACCATACCTATTTTCTCAAACTTCACCGCAAGAAATAGCGTTGAAATTGCAAAAATTAATGTACAAAATGCACAACTTAATGAAGAGTCAGTAAAGATAACCCTTAGGCAAACTATTGAACAGGCATACACTAACCTGCTTGCTGCTGCCGAACAATACACTGCTTCAAAAGAAGCCCTGCAATCGGAAGAAAAGACTTTTAACGATATGGATAAAAAATTCAAGATTGGGCTTGAAAATGCTACGGATTATCTAATTGAAAAATCGAATTATACTAAAGCGCAGCAAAACGTTGCACAGGCAAAATATAACTATTTACTGCAGGTAAAATTGGTTGATTTCTACCTGGGAAAACCTATAACATTTTAACACAATGAAAAAAACAATTATAATTATTGCTTCCGTCTTAGTGGGTGCGTTAATCTTATTCTTTATTGGACGAAGCTATTTTAAAGGAAGAGAACAAAAGGTTTATTACTGGAGAACATCGCCGGTTGAAAAAGGGGACGTGAATGTTATTGTAACAGCTACCGGTACATTAGCTGCTGATACAACCATACAGGTTGGTACAGAAGTAACAGGAGTGCTTGAAAAACAATTTGTCGATTTTAACTCAAAAGTAAAAAAAGGACAGATCATTGCTCTTATTGATACATCTATTCTCTACCCGACCATGCTTGACGCTAAGGCCCAATGGGAGAAAGCGCAGGCCCAGTGTGATGAGTATAAACGTGAACTTGACCGTGCAAAAATTATGCTCGATAATAAAGTAGAAGCACAACAGGACTATGATCAGGCATTAACAAATTACCAAACTCAGTTAGCTTCAGTAAGACAATTGGAAGCAGATTACAGACGTGCAAATATTAACCTTCAATATGCAACTATACGTGCCCCTGTTAACGGAGTTGTAATTTCAAGAACATATGATGTAGGAATTATGGTTATTGCCAGTTTCAGTACCCCAACTTTATTCACTATTGCAAACGACCTGACCAAAATGCAGGTTCAGGCAAATGTTGACGAAGCCGATATAGGGCGGATACAAATGGGCCAAAGCGCCAATTTTACCGTAGATGCTTTTCCGGATACAGTTTTCACAGGAACCGTTACTCAAATAAGAAGAAACCCGGTGATGATACAAAATGTAGTGAATTATGTTGTGATTATTGAATCACCTAACCCCGATTTAAAACTTATTCCCGGCCTTACCGCCAATATTAATATTAATGTGCAAACTCATAAAAATGTATTGAAGGTTCCTGCAAATGCACTCAGTTTTCAACCTCCAAAAGAATACCTTGACCAGGCAGCTCAAATCTCTGATTCTACTAAGAGGAGGGTTGAAGTTCAATCGCAGGAATTAACCAATAAAATTATTCTTTCCAATGAAGAGTTAGCCAAGGCCTTTATATGGATACAAAGAGGGAATGATATATACCCGATAACTGTAATAAAAGGAATATCGGATGGAATATTTACTGAAGTAAGCGGGGGCATTAAAGAAGGTGATAAGATTGTGACGGGAATAAATAGCTCTTCGGCTGCAGCAGAACAGGCCAGCCAGGGCTCAGGCCAGCAAAACCCTTTCATGCCAAAATTTCCAACACATCCCAAAAAATAATAACATGGCCAGGGCATTAATATCAGTGAAAGACCTTGTGAAGACCTACCAGATGGGTGACAATGTGGTGCATGCCCTTCGCGGTGTTTCGCTTGATATTGAGAAAGGAAGCTTTGTTGCTATTATGGGAGCAAGCGGTTCAGGGAAATCTACTTTTATGAATACACTGGGCTGTCTTGATAAACCTACAAGCGGTGAATACTACCTTGATAATGTAGATGCATTAAAACTCGATAAAAATGAGCTGGCAGAATTACGGAATAAAAAGATTGGCTTTATTTTTCAATCCTTTAATATTCTTGCCCGTACTTCTGCTTTAGAAAACGTGGAGCTACCGCTGCTTTATAATAACAAAGTGAGTTCAAAGGAACGAAAGGAAAAAGCCATTAAAGCTCTTGAATCAGTGGGGCTTGCCGAAAGAATGAACAACATGCCTAACCAGCTTTCAGGCGGACAGCAACAAAGGGTTGCTATTGCCCGGGCACTCGTAAACGAACCTGTGGTTATTATGGCCGATGAACCTACCGGCAACCTTGATACGCGCACCAGTTTTGAAATCATGGACATTTTCCAGGAGTTGAATAATAAAGGAATTACCATTGTTATGGTAACCCATGAACCAGATATTGCCAAGTGCGCTGTTGACAATGTAATATTCCGCGATGGCCAGATAATAGGTAATCGCAAAGTGCAGGACAGGCTTATAGCAAAGGAAGAGCTTAAAAAATTTCCTGCGGACCAAATTGATGCAACAACATGAAAATTTTAAAACTCTTTATAATAGCGTATAGGTCGCTCAGTAAAAATAAACTGAGGAGCTTCCTTACCATGCTCGGAATTATTATTGGGGTGGCCTCGGTAATTGCTATGTTGGCTATAGGCCAGGGTTCAAAGAAAAATATTGAAGCCTCCATTTCCAGCTTGGGGGTAAACACCATTATGATAATGCCCGGTGCACTTACCAGTGGCGGCATCCGTTTATCCTCCGGATCTGCTAATAGCCTGAAGAATGAAGACGAAGAAGCAATTGAACAACGATGCGACTTATTGGAATATGTTACTCCGGTAGTTTATAAAGGCGTGCAGGTAGTTGCAGGTAACGAGAATTGGTCAACAGTTACCTACGGCGTAAAGTCTCCTTACTTTGATATCCGTTCAATGACAGTTTCTACAGGTGTAAAATTTTCTGACGAGGATGAGCGCACGGCTGCAAAGGTTTGTATTATTGGTCATACGGTCGATTCCAATCTTTTTGGCGCCAATGCTAACCCTGTAGGTCTTACTATACGCATAAACAGTATTCCTTTCAAGATAATCGGAATGTACGACAGAAAAGGCCAGAATGCATTTGGGCAGGACCAGGATGATGGCATTATTGCTCCCTTCTCTACGGTTCAAAAAAGAATGATGTCGAGTAGCAATAGCCTCAATTCCATTTATGCTTCGGCCAAAAGCCAGGAACTTATTGACGATGCAGTAGATGAAATTAGCAAAGTATTGCGCCAGAAACATAAACTAGCCCCTTCTGACGATAACGATTTTACTGTTCGCACGGAAGAAGATATTGCCAACATTTTCGGAACCGTGACAAATGTAATGACCATATTATTGGCAAGTGTAGCAGGTATATCGTTACTTGTGGGTGGTATAGGTATTATGAATATTATGTTAGTGTCGGTAACGGAACGTACCCGTGAAATAGGTATTCGTCTTGCAGTGGGAGCAAAAAGCAGAGATATACTTATACAATTTATGATTGAATCTATAGTTATAAGTTTTATAGGTGGGTTTATCGGAATTTGCCTGGGTATTTTAATTTCTTCACTGGTAAGTCATTTTGGCGGATGGCCTGTAACAGTTACAATTTCCTCTATTGCCCTTTCCTTTCTTTTTTCTGCTATCGTAGGTGTGTTCTTTGGCTGGTACCCGGCCCGCAAAGCTGCTGGTCTCAATCCTATAGATGCTTTAAGGTATGAGTAGCATTCTGATTACTCTTACCTGATGGGCTTCTTATATTGACATAAATCATACCTCCCTTTGACTTGGCTCATTAACAATGCTTCCTTTACAGAATACTTTTGGGTTATAAAATAAATATTTCATTAACCTTTAAAACCAAAAAAATGACAACATTAGTAAAAAGGAACACACTGTTCCCCACAACTGTAAGCGACCTATTTGACACAGATTTTTTTAACTTCAACAACGATTTCCTGAAATTAAGTTCAAGTCTTACACCTTCAGTAAATGTAAGCGAAACCGATAAGGAGTTTAAGATTGAACTCGCTGCTCCCGGACTGGAAAAGAAAGATTTCAAAGTTTCTGTTGATAAGGGCGTTCTTACTATCAGCTCTGAAAAACAAACAGAAAAAACAGAAGAAAAGAAGAACTACTGGAAAAAAGAATTTTCTTACAATCAATTCAGCCGTTCTTTTCAATTGCCTGATAACACCATTACAGACAAGATTGACGCTAAGTATGACAATGGTATATTAAGCATCGCTCTTCCTAAAAAAGAAGTAACCGTGGCAAATGCCAGAAAGGAAATCAAAGTTTCCTGATAACACTTAATTGTTATTGAAGAAGCCGGCACATATGCCGGCTTTTTTGTTTCTACATTGTAATATTTACACCTTATAGCTCTTTGGCATTAATTGCGTGGCAATGTATAGTCACAAATTAATATGCCTGAAAAGAAAGTAGAACATACAACAATTGTTTAATATGCATGTAAAGTACATAGATTCAGTTTCAGGAAATACTCCAGGAAAAATAAAAAGAGTGGTAATTGACAAATACTACTTACCTAACGGCATAGGAACTACCATCACTGGTATTTTGGAATGTCTTACCACATATTCTGCAACACTGCCCATAAATAAATGATTAAGGCCCCTGCGGCCATGTGTGCCCATTATAATTAAATCAGACTTTCTACTACGTGCAGTTTTCCATATAACTTCAGTTGGCACTCCTTCAATAGTTAGTTTTTCAATTTTATTATATTGATATTTTTTCTCTATATCATCCACTATTTTTTTTGCTTCATCCGCATATACTGTAAATACTTCCGCATCTATCATTCCACCGGCTGCGTTAGTTACAATACCTGAAACATCAATTACGCAAAGTAAAGTAACTGATGCTGATAATTGCTCTGCCAATTCTATTCCTCTTTGGGCTGCATTCAGGGAGTATTTACTTCCATCAACAGCTATTAAAATATTTGAGTATGCCATTTTAGTTTAATTTAATTGTTCTGAAATAAGTGATTATAAATTTTCAGGCTCAGGTTTATTCATTTCTTCCCCTACCCTGTTTTCTTCCTCCAATGTCCATCCGCCCGTAGATGTTACTTCCAGCCAGGCATTTCCCGATTTGCGAAAAACCTGTACTGATAAACCAAATGTGTCGCTAAACCCTTTCTCCAGGTCAAGCACCTGCATTTTGGGTAAAATTGTCATAGTGCCGTTTGAATGAACCGTTCTGCATTCGCCAATAGTTTTGCTTGAACTCTTCATAAATTTCTTCGGAGAAGCATTGCCAGGTTTATGTGGCTTCGAGAAGAATTCAAGTTTCAGGTAAGGAAATACTTCTGAAAATGATTCTTGTATTTCATGTATTTTCCGTCTGTCGTTAATCGTAATTTTCATGTTCTGTTTATTTTATTCATGAATACTTAGTAATGGCACCTTGGTGTATAGCGCCATCTTTTTTGTTTTGCTACTGTGAAAAACTTTATGGATAAAAGTGTAGTTATGCGGAACCATTACTACCATTCCCACATTATTTCTTTCGAGAAATTCGTTAGTCTCATTTACTATATCGTTTCCTGAAGGATAGTAAATAGAATGTTCTATTTCGCTTAAGGAATTTTCAAGGTTCACCTCTGCTGCTGCCTTCTGGTAAGTAATTACTTCCGCAGGCCTTAAAACATCGAATATCAACAGCTTCGACCCAAAGAGCTTAACAAAATCCTTCAATCTATCGGTTACCTTATCGGGCACTATAGCACTATAATCGCATGCCAGTGCTATTTTTTCCGGCTTACTGTACCTGACACCTGAAGGAATTGCCAGAACAGGACATTCCACTTTTTTTATTAATGCGGTGGTATTACTTCCAAATATTTCTGAAGTCCTGCCTTTTCCGGTAACACCCATAACAAGTAGTTCGGGTTTATATTCATCTTCCATCAGCAGAATTTCTTCTATTATAAATCCTGTTCTTACCACTGATTCTATTTCTACACCAGGGTGCCTTACCATAAGACTCTTCTGTAAACTTTCAAGGTCGGTTAAACTTTGTTTTTCCAATTCATCAATAGGAATCATAGTAATTGGCACATCGGCAACCGGAACTGGGGCCGAACATACATGCAAAAGAATAACCTTTGCTTTGGAAAGAGCCGCTATTTCGGCTGCATAATCTGCGCTGTTTTCTGCACTTGCAGAAAAATCAATAGGCACAAGGATAGTTTTCATGGTTAGAATTATTAAAATGTTGATTTAAGGAATTTTATAAGTGACCACATATAGTCTACTGAAATTTTATCCCATTGAGATGGAATAAGAAGCAGGAAGATTAGTAATGCCAGTCTTGGAAAAATATGTTTCATATCCCACATAGGCTCAACCATTGCAAAAGCGAATGCCGCAAAAAGTAAGTCAATGCCCAGGAAATAGAGGCAATAGTATTTTACAAAACCTACTATTAACAATCCTCCGAATATAAATTCGGTATATGAAGTAAAGTATGCCCCTATTGTACTTACCAGTAGAGGCACTCCTTTCTCTTCAAGCGGGGTATGTATAGTTTCTACTACCTGTTTTATGCCCATTCTGAAAATTTTATCGTACCCCTGAAATAAGAAAAGCATTCCCAGGAAAACACGGGCAAGCAGTGCTACGCTCACTTCGTGAATATTTGTTGCTATTGGTATCATGTTGTTTTTATTTAGTACAAAAGTACTGTGCCTATTGGCCTTACTCTATGATGTCCATCATAGTTTAAGATGATATGCCTCAGGTTTCCCTGGCATTCATTTATCTACTCTTAAAATGGTTTATAAAAAGAATAGCATTGAATGTTTTACCTTCTTTATCAATATAATATGACATATTGCTATGGGCATGATATAAATCATGCCATGGTATGACGGGTTACATTTTATTTGCCACTTATAAAGCGGTATTTCGCATAATTAAAGTACAGGAGTATGTTAAGTAATCCTCAAAGAGGGAATAAAATGTTGAAAGTTCTGGTTCCGACCGACTTTTCAGGAAGTGGAATAAATGCCGCGGCTTTTGCTATTGAGCTTTTCAATAAGAAAACAGATGAGCTTATACTGGAAAATGTATTTCAAACACCGAAAGAAAAATCAGGAACTTTAATATCTATAGGCGATATCATTTCTAATGAATCTAAAACATTACTGGAGAAGGAACGCAGGCACCTTAAGGCAGAATACAAGGATATAAACATCTTTATTCAGTCTGAAGAAGGGAGCATAGTTCATACTATTAAAAATGCCATGAAGGCAAAGGACATTAACCTGCTTGTATTGGGTATTGCAAAACATGCCACTCAGTTAAGTCGCATAACTTCCTCGTTTGTTGAGAATCCGCAATACTGGCCCATGTTAACCGTACCACAGAATTCGTACAATAAAAAATCAACCGAACTCGTAATTATAGTTTCAGAAGATAGTTCGGGTAACCGAGCAATTGAACTGGAAAACTATTTAAAAGAAGTTGACCTGGAAGGGCATAAAATGCATCATCTTAAATTTCCAGGTAAAGGAGATATTGAAGGGTTAAAACAACACATAGCGGTGTTACTGAAAAAACACAAAATAGGACTACTTGTATTTAATACAGGTAAAGGAGATAGGTTGCAGAAGGCGGTATATGCCCATCAATTTGATTCATACCTGTTATCCTTCCCCGCATTGCTAATTTAAAAGAATGGAACCCGGAAAAGACAAAATATCCACCTCGCATCCCATTAATTTTAAAGGAGTATCTTCGCCATACGTAACCCTATACGAAGACCATATGCCTACCACAAAAATGGGCGAAGACATAAACCAGGTTTACAAACTGTTGTTTGAAACCGCTGCCGAAAGTTTACTTATTGTAAATAAGGACGGTATTATTCAACTGGTAAATCATCGCACCAACGATATGTTCGGCTACGAAGGTAAAGAGCTTATCGGGCAACCCATGGAAATATTGTTACCTGAAAAGTACCGGAAGAAACATGTTCACAACCGTGATGAATATGCAAAAAACCCCAGGAGACGTTCCATGGGAATGGGTATGGAACTTTGGGCGGTGCGCAAAGACGGCAGTGAATTTCCGGTAGAAGTAAGCTTGAACCATTTTGAGGCAAACGGCAACTTATATATAATGGGGCTTATTACCGATATTACAGAAAGGCGAAAGGCGGAAGACAAAATAAAGGTACTTAATGAAGAACTGGAACAGCGTGTGGAAGACCGCACCAGAGAACTCGAAGAAAGCCAGAAGTTATACAAAATAGTAGCCCGCAATTTCCCTGACGGAACCATTAATGTTTTTGATAAAGAACTTAAATACGTTTTTGTGGAAGGCATGGAGCTTTTCAAGTATGGCGTTACAAGTGAAAAACTTGTTGGTACAAGTTATATAGACCGTCTGCCTGACGAAGTAAAAGACATTATCAGGGAAAAGCTAATGCAGGTGTTTGAAAGCAATAAAAACACAACTTTCGAAGTAAGTTTTAAAGAGAGAGATTATATAATGAATGTTGTTGCCCTACATGATACAGATGGAAATATTGACCAATTGCTTTTAGTTGAAAGGGATGCCACATTGCAAAAGAAGAGTGAAGAGGAAATGCGTAAAACGCTTGCAAAAGAAAGGCAGTTGAATGAATTGAAATCAAGGTTTGTATCCATGGCCTCTCACGAATTCAGGACACCGCTTGGTGCCATACTTTCTTCCACTTCATTAATAGAAGAGTATTTAACAAAAAAAGATGCAACAATAGATTTTGTAAGAGAAAAAACCGATAAGCATATTAAGCGCATCAAATCATCAATAGCTAACCTGATAAGTATATTAAATGATTTCCTTTCGCTTGAAAAACTTGAGCAAGGCAAAGTAGAACTTACGGCTTCATTATTTAGTATAACGGACTTCACCAAAGAATTCATTGAAGAGGTACAAACAACACTTAAGAAGGGACAGAAAGTTAAATACACCCATAACGGAAACACTAATGAAGTGTTCCTTGACCAGAATATGCTAAGGAATATAATGTTGAATCTTGTTTCAAATGCAAGCAAGTATTCACCTGATAACGCTTTGATTGAAGTTACTACTATCATGGAGAATGACGGCGATTTAAAAATAACCGTTACAGATCACGGAATGGGAATTCCGGAAGATGACCAGGCGCATTTATTCGAGCGTTTTTTCAGGGCAAAAAATGCAACTAATGTTCAAGGCACAGGACTTGGGCTTAACATAGTTAAAAGGTATGTTGAACTTATGGGAGGAGAAATATATTTCACTACTAAAGAAAACGAAGGCACCACATTTACAGTAACCATAGAAAAAAACCATACAATAAATTAATCCGCAATGAAAAAAATACTTCTGATTGAAGACAATCCGGATATGCGTGACAACACATCTGAGATTCTTGACCTCGCAAACTATGTAGTTGTAACCGCCGAAAACGGAAAAATTGGCGTAGAAAAGGCAAAACAGGAAAAACCCGATTTAATTATATGTGATATAATGATGCCTGATTTAGATGGCTACGGTGTATTGCATATCCTGAGCAACGACCCTAAAACTGCCGGCGTACCATTTATATTTCTTACTGCTAAAGCAGAAAAAAGCGATATGCGCAAAGGCATGAACCTTGGTGCTGATGATTACCTTGTTAAGCCCTTCGATAAAATGGAATTGCTCAATGCAGTTGAAACACGTCTGAAACGGAATGAGTATTTTAAAAAGAATTATAGCCGCGATCTTAGCGGCCTGGTAGATTTCATACAAACGGCCAATAAATTCAGCCTGCCGGGTAACGTTTCTGCCAATTACAAACTTCGTAGTTTTCCCGTTAAAGGTTTTGTTTACCATGAAGGTGATGAGCCCAATACCGTTTTCTTTGTGAACAAAGGAAAAATAAAATCGTGGCGCATGAGCCCCGATGGTAAAGAGCTTATTACCGGTGTATATGGCGCCGGAGAATTTTTTGGCTATAATGCTATACTTGAAGGAAGTAACTATGCTGATTCAGCAACTGCAATGGAAGATGCTGAAATGGCGCTTATTCCAAGAAATGAATTTCTTTCACTGGTATATTCCACACAGGAAGTATCGGCACGTTTTATAAAAATGCTGGTAAATAATATTAATGAAAAGGAAGAACAATTACTTAGCCTTGCATACAATTCAGTAAGAGGAAGAGTAGCTGATGCATTATTGAAACTGCACAAAAAATCTTCAGGCACTCAAAACCTGAGCCTTTCACGCGAAGACCTTGCCAATATGGTTGGCACGTCTACCGAATCTCTTATCCGCACCCTGTCTGATTTCAAACAGGAAAAGATGGTGGAGATTGACGGAAGAGATGTTAAGATTGTGAATGTTCAGGGGCTTGAAAGAATAAGAAAATTTTCGTAAAGTAAAACCTACAATTTTTTCTTTTCGGCTTCTATATATTGCATCAGGTTGCCCGATAGTTTTTTTAATTCAGGCAATAATTCTTTAACCTGCGCAATTGATTCTGCCAAATCTTTCTTAATCTCTATTTCCGATATTAATTCTGAAAGATCAATATAATTACTGTACTGAATGGAAGATTTCATGTGGTGCGCGGCGCGCTTCACTTGCTGAATATCATTGGCTGCAATAGCATTTTCAATTGATATTATATCGGCGGGTATGTTCTTATACATAAGATCTAATATTTCGGTAACAAAACCCATATCGCCTTCTGCAAGTTCATATAAATAACTAAGTGCAGATTGTTCTGTCATATAAATTATAATTTGTTCAGAGCATTCATTACAGCCTCTTTCATATTCCTGCTTATAGGAATATGTTTATCTCCAATTACAATAGTACTGTCATCTATCTCTCTAATCTTATCCATGCGCACTATAAATGAGCGGTGCACACGAATAAAATCTTTCCTGGGAAGTTTGTCTTCAATAGCTTTCATTGTAGATAATACAGTATACCGCTGAGAATCGGTATATATATTAACATAGTCGGCCAGAGCTTCCACTACGTATATGTTGTTCATATTTAAATGAACGTACTTATTAGTAACCTTAATAAAGAGCTCGTTCCCATCAGGAGTTTCCTTTTTAAAACTCTCTTGCATTTCCTTGGCTTTCGTTACTGCTTTTAAGAAACGAGGATATTCAACAGGCTTAAGTATATAATCGGTAACATTAAAATCAAATGCTTCGGAGGCATAATCCTTTTTCGAGGTAATAAGTATTACCTGCGGTATATCGTGAAAGGTTTTAATAAAGTCAATACCACTCATCTCAGGCATCTCCACATCAAGCAATAGCAGGTCCGGCTTTTCATGCTTTATCGCATCAAGCGCTTCTATAGGATTAGAATAAGTGCCTGACAATGTCAGGAACGGCGTTTTTTCCACGCAATGCTTCACAGCCGCGCGGGCCACTTCATTATCGTCTATAATAATACATTTCATGGTCGGGGTTTCTGATTCAAAAGTAGCATTTTATTAAAACCTTGTTCCGTTCATACTTACCAGTTATCGAATGAACTCTGCCATTCGTCGGTTTCGGTAAACGAAAGGGTCCATACCATAGTAAAATTGGGTATGAATCAAAACTTACATATCATGAAAACGACAGACATTTACACCAGCGACAGAAAAGAATCAGCAACAGCATTAGGCTTTATAGCAGTTCTTTTCACTTTATTATTAGTAGCAAGCAACTTAACAGCTGCACCGGTTAAAACCGATAAAACTGAATCATATACAGCGTATTGCAATAACTACCAGGCTGTTGTTGAATGGAACATATTAAATGATAACAGTACATCTTATTACACTGTTGAACGTACACAAGATGGTGTAAATTTTGAATTTGTAAATAATGTTCAGGCTATAAGCGGAACCTCAATACACCAATATTCTATTATTGATAATAGCCCACTGAAAGGAGTATCATACTACCGTATATCAAACACCGATGAAAACGGAAAAGAAACCTACCTGAATACCATTGTTTATTCTTCATGTGAGAATGATGAATCGCTTGACGCTTCTGATTCAGCCTCGAGCCTATTCATCAGGGTAAATGCTCAAACCGCTGATAGTTGCTATGTTATAATTAAAGACGTAAAAGGCAACGTAATTCTATCTCAATCACATAAAGTTTCAATGGGTCCTAATAACCTTAAAATTACCCCCAAAGTAGAAAAGGGCGTATACATTTTATCTGTAACATATTCAAAGCTGAAACTTAATAAGATATTCATCTTAAATCCGGGCACAATGAAGTCCTGATACAGGGACAGGACAAATGAGGAGGAGGGAGTCGTAACGGCTCCCTTTTTTATTATAGATAACCCTACCCTAGCCTGCAAAAAGCAGAAAACCCAATTCGGAGCATTTATACCAGTTATCGAATGTTCTTTACCACTCGTCGGTTTCGGTGAATGAAAGGGGCGAAACAGTAGTAAAATTGGGTATATAACAATCCTCAAGATCATGAAAACAATAACAAATAAAAACAACGACGGCAGGTTAGAAGCTATAGCAGTAATAACCTTCTTCATTATCCTCTTCTTATTCACCATTCTTGCCAGCCCTGTATCAGGGCAGGTAAATGGTAATTCGGGACACTGCCTGGAATTTAACGGTACTACTTCGGGAGTAACATTCGCCAATAATGACCTCGGCTTAAGTTCGGGTAATACAATGACAGTTACTGCATGGGTAAAATGCAACAGCACTACCAATGAAGGTAGCTGGGCCAACATAGTTACCCTTGATAATTCAAACAGCAGTGCCAGTGGCGATGATGGTCAATTCTGGTTACAACATAGCCAGACCAATTCAACATTTGAATTCGCAGTGGAAGATGTTTCCAATAGCAGAAATTATGTAGAAAGTGTTACTACTCCGGTTACCGGTCAATGGTATCATGTAGCCGGTGTATATGATGGTTCTTTTATAAACATATATGTAAATGGTGTACTGGAATCGAGGTACGGTGTAAGCGGTAAAAAAATCAATAACTTCAGTCACGACTATAACCTGGTTCTGGGCCAATGGGCTAACCCCGGTAATTCGTACAGGAGGTTTAATGGTGATATTGACGAAGTTACAATCTGGAATATTGCCCTTACCCAAACACAAATACGCACCAATATGTGTAAAAAACTGCAAGGCAATGAAGCAGGGCTTGTGGGATATTGGAGAATGAATGAGACTTCCGGGAATAACATACACGATGTTACATCAAATGGCAATACCGGT
>Ga0206855_10074_pt1 | contig 31168 bp, 27 predicted proteins | sample Alteio_BWOrgCont_51_FD_152637 | JGI IMG/M metagenome (GOLD analysis project Ga0206855, IMG submission 152637) | Enriched cells from forest soil in Barre Woods Harvard Forest LTER site, Petersham, Massachusetts, United States -... | ecosystem: Environmental > Terrestrial > Soil > Temperate forest >...
AACTGGGTGGTACAGGTGCTTCGGCAAGGGCTGCAAAGATTGTTGCGCAAATGACAATCCCCTTACAAAAAACTGCCTAATGAAGAAGCTAACAATCCTTTCAGCTCTTCTTCTCACTACAATTCATGTATTTTCTATTAACGTAAGCATACATATCTATTCCGATAAAACAATTACGTCGGCTATTGTTGCTCCGCTCACCGGGGCATATATAGTGGAAGGTGATGGCAAGTGCATAGATTCATCGAATGCATCGAGCGTATACGAAGTAAGTATAGTGAACGATACTATGGTACAGGTAAAAAACCTTGACAGGATTTTGGGCACATTTGCCCGCCTGCGCTTTCGTGGCTGTGCTGCGCAAAACCAGTTTTATTTGAAACTGACGGATGAAAAAAATAAACGCCTTTACTACGACGACCTTTCGGTTTCAGCTGATAAACTTAACCTGAAGCTGTTGAGCATAATTGACCTTGAACACTACGTAGGCGGGGTGGTACAAAGCGAAGCAGGCTTACGGAAGCCACCCGAATATTACAAAGTGCAGGCCATTATTTGCCGCACCTATGCCCTTAACAACCTTGCCCGCCACATTAACGATGGTTTTGAACTGTGCGACCAGGTACATTGCCAGGTTTACCAGGGCGTTACTACCAATGCCGATATATTGAATGCCGTGCAGGCAACCAAAGGAATGGTGATAGTCGATGAAAGCAACGAACTTATCAATGCAGCATTTCATTCTAACTGTGGGGGCCAAACACTGAATTCGGAAGATGTGTGGAACAAGGCCCTGCCCTATTTGCGAAGCAGGCCTGACACTTTTTGCCTGCACCAACCGGCAGCTATTTGGCATAAGGATATTAAAGAGAGTGAATGGAAAGCATACTTAAGCAGGAAGGAAAAAGGATTGAAACGCGATACTTCTAAAAGAGCCATGTATGATACCATACCCGATAATAAAAGAATATTTTTTTATGATAAGGGTTATTTAATCCCATTGAAAGAAGTGCGCACCGATTGGAACCTGCATTCCACTTACTTTAGCATTACCAATAACGATGGGGTGCTTACCCTTAGCGGGCATGGTTTCGGCCACCGGGTGGGCCTATGCCAGGAAGGCGCCATACACATGACACAGTCAGGCTACAATTATCAGCAAATTCTGCACTATTACTATTATAACGTACAAATAATAGACTACACTCTTTTACCTTCTTCAGGGTTTAATTGAAATGGAAACCAAACGCGGACAAATACCGCTCTTACGTTTGCTATTGCCTTTCGCATGTGGCATTGCACTCGGATTGAATTTCAGTAATCATTTTCCCTTTGTTTATGCTACCCTCGCCAGTTTTGTTGTATTGTTTATTTATAAATGGTACGAAAACAAATACAGTATCGGTTATAGTTATCGCTGGATATTTGGCACATTATTGGCTGCATTTCTGTTTTGTGCTGGATACTCGTTCATACTTTTAAATACCCCATCTGAAAAGGCAATTGACATTAGTCATTGTAATCCGGAAGGTGACCGCAATTATTACCTGGTTTCCATCATTTCATCCCCAAAGGAAAAAGATAAAACGATAAAAGCGGTTGGCGAAGTAAAGGGTATAATTGAACGGGGTACATTAAAGAAAACTTCCGGCAAAGTTATGTTCTCTTTCCAGAAAGATACAGTTGGAGACACCATTCGCTATGATGACATGCTGGAAGTGCATACTACCCTTACCACAATTAAACCGCCTATGAACCCTGATGAGTTTGATTACATGAATTACCTGGAAATGAATGGTATTTATTATGAAGCATTTGTTCCCAAACATTCTTTCCATTTCACAAGAACCAGTGATACTCCTTGGCTTTTACGTTTTACTGACAGATGCCGCCATAAGCTAATTGATTTGCTGAACACCAAAATAAAAGGAAATGAAGCTGCCGTTGGCTCAGCTATTTTATTGGGTTACCGAAACGACCTGTCTCCTTCGGTAGTAGAAGAATTTGTTGACAGTGGTACGGTGCATGTCATTTGCGTCGCAGGTTTGCATGTCGGTATCCTTATATGGCTACTTAATTTTCTACTTCTCTTTCTCGACAATTTCAAACATGGTAAACTCATCCGCACTATTTTACTTTTACTACTGGTATGGCTCTATGCATTATTTACAGGTATGGCAACACCGGTAATTCGTGCTACGGTTATGTTTAGCTTCTTATTGATCGGGCGCCAGTTCAGCCGATATACAAATTCTGTCAATACCCTTGCGGCGTCAGCTTTTTTAATGCTGCTCATCAATCCGTTTTCTCTGGCAGATACAGGTTTCCAACTCTCCTATTTATCGGTCTTTGGCATTCTAACCATATACCCATTACTGAATAGCATATTCGAGCCACGCAGTTTTATTGTAAAGAAAATTTGGGAGCTAACCTGCCTTTCAGCTTCTGCACAATTATCTATTGCTCCCTTGTCATTACTATACTTCCATCAATTCCCCAACTATTTCCTTCTTACAAATCTATTAGTGGTGCCATTGCTTTCTATTGTTATTTATTCGGGGATGTTATTCTTTGTCACTTCATATATTCCTTTTGTTTCAATTATTACGACATGGCTTTTCCAGAAAAGTCTATTTTTGATGAATACATTGGTCGGACAATCGAATCACCTTCCATTTTACGTTACCAGGGGTATAAGTATATCTTCGTGGGAAACAGTTTTACTTTTTATATCTATCATTTGTCTTTTTGCATTCTTTTCCAGAAAAACATACATACCCTTAATTGTTGGATTGGTTTCATTTTTATTCTTTACAGGAATAAATATCTATAAGAATATCATCCATTCAAAACAGCAAATGTTTGTGGTTTATCATGTTTACAAACATCCCGTTGCAGTCTTTATTTCAGGCAGGCAAAGCATTATGCCCTTCAGTGATATAAGTTCATCTGATTTCAGCTATCATGTTCAGTACCATTTTTGGGAAAGAGGCGTAAGAGACACTTCATCGCTTCGTAATGATACATCGGCACTTTTACTTTCAGGTCACCTGGCAGTACAAAACAATTTCATGCAGTTCAATGGGAAGAAATACGTTTTCCTTCGCAATAGTGATGATTTGCCTGACAGCCTCCAAAAATTCCCCGTGCATTGTGTGGTTGTGTCTGCCGATTATAAACAAGGTATGGCTGCATTGCAAAATGCCTTTACCTTTGATACATTAATATTTGATTCATCTATTGCACCAGCAAGGTTAAAAAAGTGGAAAGGAGAATGTGCGGCACTTCATATTTTATATTATGATGTCAGTAAGCAAGGAGCATATATAGAAAACAGTTAAATACTATAACATGGATAAAAAAGCATTAGCAGAAAAAGTGGTTGATACCATGTACGCAAACGATTATTTCAGCCAGTGGCTGGGAATAGAACGCGTTAAGATTGAATCCGGCCATTGTACATTACGTATGAAAGTGTGCAAAGAAATGCTGAATGGCTTTGCTATTGCACATGGGGGCATTACCTACTCCCTTGCTGATAGTGCCCTGGCTTTTGCATCGAACTCACATGGCAGAAAAGCGGTTTCTATTGAAACCTCTATATCACATACTGAGCAGGTAAAAGAAGGTGATACATTAACAGCGGTTGCAGAAGAAACAAAACTTTCAAACAAAATCGGGATATATAATATAATCATTACTAACCAGAAAAATGAAAAAGTAGCGTTATTCAAAGGCACTGTTTACAGAACTTCCGGTGAATGGTTTCCTGCTTAACCCTAATACCTCACCGCCATCTTAACATCTCTGTTAATTAGTGTTAAACATAAAATTACTTTAACGTTTATTAACATCGGCAATTAAACCTTTACGGTTCCAGCTCGATACATTTGGTCTATCAAATAGTGATATATAGATTAAATGACTACCAAACTTTGTCCGTACTGTAACAGCGCCCAATCTATTTTAATGGGGAATGTATATTGTTCCCATTCATCGGACACAATGTCAAAACTTGATAACGGGGCAATGATGATCCGCTCTGATAAATTGGAAGAAACAGCTGACCATATTTCACGTCTCACTGTGCGCTTATCTCTGAACGGTGAACAATATTACAAAGTTGGCAGCAATGACCATCTTATTAATCCCAAAAGCTATATAGTAATTAACCAGGGGCAGCATTACCGTACTGCATTCAATGGCACAAAAGACCAGGAAATGATATTGGTAGCTTTCAAACCCAGTTTTGTTTCTGATGCACTGCAATCTGTTGTTACAGCCGAAGATAAATTACTCGATGATCCGTTTAAACCCGTAGAACAACCAGTGGCATTTTTTGAGAAATCGTACGAAATGGATAAAGAGGTATTGGCAATATTCGGGAAGCTAAGAAGCCTGATGGATGAGAAAGATTTAGGCATAAGGAAAGAATATGATTTACAAAGCTTGTATTCTGCTCTGCTTACCCGTTTATTATTCGTACATAAAAATTTAAAACAAGACATAGATCAATTGAAAAGTGCCAAGCTTTCAACACGTACTGAATTATACAGGCGCCTGACAATTGCAAAAGATTATATGGACACGCACCGCGAAAAACGTATCAGCATTGATGAAGTTGCGGCTATTGCCTTTTTGTCGCCACATCATTTTAAACGCGCTTTTAAAGAACTCTTCCATATTGCCCCGCATCAATATCACGTGGAAAAAAGACTTGAATATTCCCGTACTCTTCTTGCCGAGAAATCAAATAAGATTGAAGACGTTTGCCGAAAGGTAGGTTTTGAAAACTCTAGTTCGTTTATACGCTTATTTCGCGAACATTACGGATGCACTCCACGTGCCTTCCACCTGACTGACTTCTGAGATAATTATACTAATACCGCCAAAGGTTCGGTAACTACTTCAGTTTTTTTTTCTCCGGTAACTGCAATTGCTTTTCTGCACATATAATCAAACATATTACCTGCAACAATATTTTCTTTGTTTAAATCGGGCAATAGCTTCTTTATGTCCTGGTACATTTGCCAGGCTGTTGTGTAGGACACATTTATATCTTTTTGCAATTGCCTTATTGAGAACCGGCCTGTAGTATTACTAATTGAAGCAAATGCATAAAGCCATCCTTTGAGAGGGATTTTTGAGCCATGCAGAAAAGTACCTGCTGTAACGGAAAAAGTTTTACGGCAAGAACTGCAATGGAACCTGTTATCAATCTGGCGTGCACTTACTTTCTCAGATTGGCAATATGCACAATGGGTTTTATTACCCCAACGCAATTGTTCAAAATACGTTAATGCGTCAATGTCTTCCTTAAACCTGTTTCTTACTTCTTCAATACTCATGTTATTGATTTTGTTTATGGTTATTTTATTGTTTCGAAGCCCGTTTCTTTTCATCTTCCGCCCCACCCTTACTATGTAATGACTGGCTCGTAGAATTGCCACCCAAATGATAAGTGAATGAAAAGCCTACCGTTCTTGTATCACGTTTTACATATATGGCCTCATTGTACCCTGTAAAGGCAGTTACGCCATTTGTTATTTCAGTCCACAAAATATCTGAAGCATTTAACTTAATGGTTCCCCTATTGTTAAATACCTTGAACTGGACACCTAAAGAAAGGGAACCCTGCGATTTTATATATAAGTACCCAAGGTCTGCTCCAGATATATAGTATCCATTTATATCGAGTGTGGTTTTTTTGCTGATGTTAAAAACATTATCGGTATTTGCATCTACCAGGAACCTGGTAGAATTAAGAGGAGTGGATGATATGTCGGCATTGAAATGGTTGTAAAAGGCATCAGCCGATGTAGTAGTGGTCCACCATTTTGTAACCGGGCAGGCAATTGTGCCATTTACGCCATAGTAATCAGATGAGCCAAGGTTATCATCGGTTTGCTGTATAATATTTTGCCTGCCTGCTATTGGTACAATTACGGTTATAATGGGATTAATGGTATGCGTGTATGTTACACCTAGGGTATAATTCTCTTTATATGTATCAGACAACTCGAAAGTATAAGCATTCTGCGGAACTAATAAAGGATTCCCCTGGAGGTAGAATGTAGGATTGATATAAAGGCTGAATGGGTTTAACTGTTCATATGTAGGCCTGTCAATGCGCCGGGTAGCTGAAAAATCGAGTTGATTATTTTTTGCAATAGAATCATCTATGGAAAAATTGGGAAATAGCTGAGTATAATTACGTGAAAATGTTTGACCTGTTGTTACCTGGTCGCCGTTCGCTATCGTTTGCTCAGCTCTCACTCCCACCTGGAAACTTGCTTTACGAATATCACGGCTATAAGACACATATCCGGCGTTAATATTTTCCGAATAAATAAAATGATTGGTCTGGGTTGTATCAATAGGTGCAGAATTGTTTGCGCCGTCATAAAAATTAACACTATTATCAGTCTTTACATAACTCGATTTAACTCCTGCCTGCAAAGTGCCCTTTTTCCCCAACTGACCATCATAGTCTGCCTTGAACGAATAGATATTCAGCATGCCTGGCAAGGCACCGTATAACGATACCGGGCCGCTGGCTTCTGTATTGTCAACATTATAATAATTTGTGTTTATAGACTGGTAAGCCGTATTGTGATAATTCGCATAATCAACATTTATCAGCAATTCCCTTCCCAATGAATCGAACTTATGTTTCAGATTCAGGTTACCGGCATAGTTATAAATTGTATTGGGGGAATAACTGCTGGTGGTATTGTATGATTTTGTATTGTTAAGGCTATCATATACATAAGTGGTGGTGTTTTCAGAAGGATTAAAAGTAGAAATAGAGCCATCAGCTATGAAACCTATCGTGGTTTTATCGGTCAGGAAATAATCAAAACCCGCTCTTGCAGTATTTGATGAAGTAGGAACTTTAAGATATTCATTCTGCAGTGTACCCCCTGTATATTCCGAACCATTATAGAAATTGGTTCGCATTGTAATTATGTTCGCACTTCCCCTGTACGAGTAATTGTAACTGCCGAAGATGTTCATCTTTTTGGTCCTGTCATTGAAACTAAAACCGTCATTAGTCCTGCCATATATTCCTTGGGCATAGCCACCAAGCAATGTGGCGTTCAATCCCATCCGCTTATCTTTTTTCAGCACTATATTTATTATCCCCGCCGAGCCGTTTGCATCATATTTGGCAGAAGGGTTAGTAATAAATTCTATTTTTTCTACTGATTCAGCAGGCATGCTTCTAAGCAGATTAGCCAGATCAGTTGCTGACATAGGTGTTATGCGCCCGTCTATCATTATCATAATACCCTGCTTGCCATGCAAGCTAACATTATCATTCTGGTCTATCATTACTCCCGGGGAACGTTGCAATACATCAAACACACTTCCCGCAGCCGACAAGGGGCTCTCCTGCACATTCACTACCGTTTTATCAGGAAAGTGTTGAATGGCCGGGGTTTTATTTGTAATAGTAACCTCCTGTAATAATTTTGTTCTAAGAACCGCATCCTCAAGGGTTACCTTTAAATGTAGACTATCAATGGAAATAACGGGTGAATAATAATTCTCAAATCCTGCTTGAGATATAAACACGATATATTTTCCTTTATCAACATCGCTGAATTCCACCATGCCATTTTCTCCTGTAACGGAATACTTTGCCATGGCAGAATCTTTTGCTTTTACCAGCTGAACAAATACTCCATCCAGGGGTTTATTCTGTTGGTCATTCACTTTCAGGCTAACTGTTCCACCTGTTTGTGCCAACAAATTCCCGCAAGCAAATACAGAAAGTAAGCATATGGAGGTAAAGCTTTTCATAAGATTTGTTTGCCGTAAGACGTTTAAGAATTGTCTTTTGTTACAACAAATCTATCCCCGGTTTACATGGGAGTAATGTGCGAAAAAGGTCAAGTTCCGGGCTTAACTTTTTTTAACAGTATTTTAACTAAAATCTAATTTAAAAGCTTATAATCAAGACAGTTATGAAGTACCACCCGCTCTTTTCTTCTTCGGCACCACCTTTGCTTCTCATTGAGCGCGACTGGGAGTTTCCGCCAAAATGATAACTGAAACCTACACTTACTATACGGGTGTCTCTTTTTATGTAAAAATTCTCTACATAGCCGGTAAATATGGCAGTACCTCTATCATTACTGGTGTAAAAAATATCATTCGGGTTGAACTTAATCACACCTTTGTTTTTCATACCTTCGCATTGTAAAACAAATAATACTTTATGAAAAAGGCATATGTTTTTCCGGGACAGGGTTCGCAATTTAAGGGCATGGGGAAGGATTTATATGATAGCTCAACTGCCGCCAAAGATTTATTTGAAAAAGGCAATTCAGTTCTGGGCTTTCGCATCACCGATATAATGTTTGAAGGAACGGATGATGAGTTGAAACAAACTAAGGTTACCCAGCCTGCCATATTTCTTCATTCAGTTGTATTGGCTATGACATTGGGAGATAAGTTTTCGCCGGATATGGCTGCAGGACATTCACTTGGAGAATTTTCAGCACTTACTGCTGCAAAGGCTATAAGTTTTGAGGACGGGCTTACACTGGTTTACAAACGTGCTATGGCAATGCAGAAAGCCTGTGAAGCAATACCCTCAACCATGGCCGCCATACTTGGGCTAGATGATACTAAAGTAGAAGAAATATGTGCATCCATAAAAGATGAAGTAGTTGTATGTGCGAATTATAACTGCCCCGGCCAGCTTGTTATTTCAGGTAGTGTGCCGGGAGTTACCAAAGCCTGCGAATTACTTAAAGCGGCAGGTGCAAAACGTGCACTTATTTTACCTGTCGGCGGAGCATTCCATTCTCCATTAATGGAGCCTGCGCGAATTGAACTTTCCCAGGCTATCGGCTCAACAACATTTAATAAGCCTGTTTGCCCTGTATACCAGAATGTAAACGCACTGCCGGAAACAGAGCCGGATAATATAAAAAAGAACCTTATTGCCCAACTTACTGCCCCTGTAAGGTGGACACAAACTATTCAGAAAATGAATGCTGACGGAGCCACTGTATTTTATGAAGTGGGGCCCGGCAAAGTGTTGCAAGGGCTGGCCAAAAAAATTGCTGCGTCGGCAGAAGCCATGAGTGTATGAAAAAAAAACATTTCATATTATTCTTCGCTTGCTTATTGGCATTAACCACTAATGCTCAATATGCCTACGAGCAACACGATTCGAAAGGTAAAAAGACTATTTTAAGCGCAATTGGCATTGCAGGCGGAATAACATATGGCAAACAAGTTTGGAACCCGGAAGGCCCTTATGCTCAGGAAAGGTGGCTGCTTGGGTTCAATGGCGCAGTATTGGCTGAATTTTTTCATCACCCTATATATAGATGGAGAACCGAATTAGGGTATAACCAGTTAGGAACTACTGAGCTCTTATACCAGCCTGCCGGTAAAAAAGTCGTGAACCGTACCAACTATATTTCATTCAATAATTATCTGAAAGTGGTATTTAAGCAGGAAGGTTTTGTACCTTATTTATTGGTTGGGCCCCGTGTAGAATACCTGCTTAATGAACATGCGGCGATTTACCAGAATCTTCTAAGCAGTTTTTATAAGCTTCATGTTACAGGCTCGGCTGGTATGGGTGCTGAAATGATATGGAAGAACCCATTACGGCCTTTTGTAGAGTTATTCTACAATCATGACATTATGGTAACTTATCATTATAACGGTGATAAGATCTTCTTCCCTACCGATATGATATACAGGGGATATGAATTACGTATCGGGCTTAAATATTTTTTTGACGGATTAAAAAAAGACGTTTGCCCCAAAGTATATAACCCTGCTGGCAATTAAATCTCAAGAACCTTTTCAAGTTCAGCCATTATTTTTGCAGTAGCTCCCTTTCCCTCATAAATATATATTTTGGCTGCAGCACCGCACCATTTTCTATACTCATCGTCTCTAAACAAACGGCCGGTTATTTTGCAAAGCTCATCTTCATTACTTATTGTGAATCCGGCATGTAATTTCAACAGGTCAGTAGCCTCATTGAATTTTATATGATTGGGGCCAAACACCACAGGAATACCAAATACTGCAGCCTCGGGCAGGTTATGCACACTTTTTCCAAAACCACCACCCACATACGCAACATCACCGTATTGATATAAAGAAGAAAGCAGACCCATTTTGTCTATCACAAGTACATCGGAATTTGCATCTTGTTCTATAGTTGCAGTAGAATACTTTACTGCCTTAAACTTCTCTACCACTTGTTTTATATGTTTCTCTCCTATTTCATGCGGAACTAAAAGGAGTTTTATTTTCCTACATGAAGCGGCAAGTTTTTCATAAACTGCATGTATCAGGTTCTCATCCTCTTCCCATGTACTGCCACAAATCCATAACTTATGTTCACCCTTAAATGCCTTAACTATTTCATCTGGCCTTACCTGTTCTGCAATATTTATAACCCTGTCCAAGCGTGTATCACCTGCCAGCACAACATTATCAATTCGTGTAGCACTAAGTAATTTTTCAGAATGGTCATCCTGAACAAAAATCTGCTTGTAGGCTTTCAATTGTTTCCTGAACCAACCACCATACCAGCGGAAGAAATATTGTTCGCTTCTGAATTTGGCCGATATAAGATATGCGGGAACATTTTTACTCTTCAACGTTTGTAAATAATGGAACCAGAATTCATATTTAACAAATACTGCAACAGAAGGCTTTACTATCTCAATAAATTGCCTGGCATTGCCATTAGTATCTAATGGCAAGTAAAAAATATAATCGGCAGAGGGATAGTTTTTACGCACTTCGTACCCTGAAGGAGAGAAAAAAGTAAGTAATATTTTATAGGATGGAAATTTCTTTCCGAATTCTTCTATTACAGGCCTGCCTTGCTCAAATTCGCCTAGAGAAGCACAATGAAACCATATAACAGGGGCGGTATTTTCTTGAACCGCTTTTTGAAGATTTCCGAAAATATCTTTTCTACCCTCTTGCCATTTCTTAGCCTTATCATTAAATAAACTTGCAATTAAAATTGCAAGCCCATAAATGCGTATGCCAAATGAATAGATAAATTTCATACCTGCGGTTTTAATTCACCTGACCATGTTTTATATGCAGGAAATAAATGGGTCATATCAGTTTTTTCTTTAAAAATGCCATATACAGCAGAACCACTTCCCGTCATAGCTGCATAAACGGCGCCTGCTCCATAAAGTTTCTCTTTCACTTCTGAGATTACAGGGAATTTTTCAAATAATGGCTTCTCAAAATCATTCACCACACAATCTCTCCAATCACTTATCTTTTTATTCTGTACTATATTTTTCAAAGAATCTTTACGTGGCCGTGCCTTTACAAGGCCATATGCAGAAGGAGTACTTATCTGTGTTTCAGGATAAATAAGTCCGAGGTAATAACCACTAAGATTAAGGTTTATTGCCTCAGTTACTTCTCCTCTTTCAAAAGCAATCACGGGTTTATTTTCAATAAAGAAAACACAATCACTGCCGAGTGAAGCCACATACATTTTCATTTCATCAACTGAAAGATTCAGCCGGCACATAACATTCAGCATTTTCATAAAATGGGCAGCGTCTGATGAGCCACCTCCAAGTCCGGCTCCAATTGGAATTGTTTTATGCAACCACATTTTCAGCGAAGGAAGTTTATGTTTCTCAGATAGCAGTTTGTATAGTTTCACGCACAAATTATCATCGTCTGTTCTCCCGGGAACAGGTATTCCCGAAAGATGCAATTCTATTTTTCCGAACCCATCCATAGGAATAGCTTCCAATGCATCGCACCAACCTACAGGATAGAAAACACTTTCAATATTGTGATATCCGTCAGCCCGCTTTTCTAATATGCGCAACCCTATATTTATTTTAGCATTGGGAAAACAAATCATACTTTCTGTCTTCTTTTTAAAATTGCTTTGTTAATCCGCTTTACCAACATTGGGCCTTCGTATATGAAGCCGGTATATAATTCCACCATTATTGCGCCTGCGTCAAATTTCTCCAATGCGTCTTCAGCGGAATGTATTCCGCCTGATGCAATTATTGGAAAAACTCCTTTCGATTTTCCACTCAGGTATTTTACAACTTCTGTCGAGCGTTTACGAAGCGGCATTCCGCTTAACCCGCCCGCACCTATAGCTTCTATTCCCGCCGTTTCCAACCCTTCACGTGAAAGAGTTGTGTTGGTTGCAACCACACCCGCTATGCCGCATTCCGGAACAATTTCTATAATATCATCCAGTTGTTCGTTGGTAAGATCGGGGGCTATTTTTAAGAATATCGGTTTGCTTTTTACTTTGGCTTTATTCTTTACCTCAAGCCCTGACAATATCTTCTTAAGCGGTTCTTTATCTTGCAAACTTCTTAATCCGGGTGTGTTAGGTGAACTTACATTCACCACAAAATAATCTACGTAATCAAATAATGCGTCAAAGCATTTTTCATAATCTGAAAATGCTTCTTCATTGGGAGTTACTTTATTCTTACCAATATTCCCTCCTATCACAATCTTATCTCTTTTGTTCTTTAAACGAGTTGCGATAATAGCAGCACCATCATTGTTAAAGCCCATTCTGTTAATCAGTCCTTTATCTTTTGGCAACCTGAAAGAACGTGGCTTGGGGTTTCCCGGCTGGGCTAATGGAGTTACAGTTCCTACTTCCACATAACCAAAGCCCAGGTACTCCATTTCATGAAAGAACGTTGCGTTTTTGTCAAACCCTGCAGCAAGCCCCACGGGGTTCGGGAATTTTATCCCTGCCACTTCAGTCTCCAGTAAAGGGCTTTTTAATGTGAACATCGTCTTAATAATTGAATTAACTATAGGAATAGAGCAGGCTATTTTCAATAACCTTATGGTGATGGTGTGGCTTACTTCCGGGGAAGTGATAAAGAGAATAGGGCGAATGAGCGTTTTGTACATATTCATTATAAAAAAACCTTAGCCGGGTATTCTATTTTGGTAAGGTACAGCCCGCATGCAGGAACCGAGGCGCCAGCATGTGAACGGTTTTTGTTTTCAATAATACGACAAAAATCCTCAACTGTGCTTCTTCCGTTTCCCACATTAATCATAGTGCCTACTATTGCCCTTACCATATTACGTAAAAAACGATCTGCTGTAATGGTGAATATAAGTTTCTCGTCTTTCACTTCCCAATGTGCGTATTTAATAGTACAGGTATCTGTTTTATTCTGCGTATGCGTTTTTTTGAAACTCGAAAATTCTTTGTAATTCTTTAATAAACGGGCAGCCTCATTCATTTTCTTTACATCGAGTTTGTGAGGAAAATGCATGGCAAAGTCTATCAAAAATGGGTCTTTCTGGGTAGTAATTATATACTTATATGTACGCGATGTAGCATCGAACCGGGCATGTGCATCTGGCTTAACGGCAACAATATCATTAAACGCTATTGAAAACGGCACCACCGAATTGAACTTATACAGTACTGTCTCTTTTTTCTCCACAAGGTCTTCCTTAGGGCTGTCGAAGTGGGCATATAGTTCTTCTGCATGAACCCCGGCATCAGTCCGGCCGGCGCCTTGTAAACTTATGGGATGGCGAAGTATTTTTTCAATGGCCTTGGCGCAAATTTGTTGCACTGTTTTATCGGCATTAGCCTGGCTTTGCCATCCATGATAATCAGTTCCTGTAAATGATATTCGTATAAAATACCTCACAGTACAAAAGTAATAAACAGAATGCCTCAAAAACCCAGATAAAAATCGCGGGTAAGGTGTTTATAGTCGGGAGTATAGGAATGGTCAGAATGTTCTATAATCAATGTGCTTTCAGAAAAGGTTTTCCTCTGGAATGCAAATTGCATAAGTACGCGCTTGGCGGGCTTAGAGGCTGTTGTTTTTATACGCACCAGTTTAACAGGGTACAGCCCTTTCTTTTCGGCTATCTCTATCAACTCTTCCGCCTCTTTACAGGGAAGAATAGTGGCAAATGTACCCTTGGGGCTAAGTAACATTTCAATACCTTCAACCAATTCGGTAAATGTTAATGTGTGTGTATGCCTGGCCCTTGTCCGCGATTCAGAAGAAGCCTTAAGAGAATTCGAAAAATAAGGAGGGTTTGTAATGATAGCGTCGTAAGATTTATGCTTTTTTCGGGCAAATTCCTGGAATGAAATGTGCTGAACATTTAACCTGTCTTTCCATTTACTGTTCTGGCAGTTACCTATTGCCTGTTTAAAAGCATCCTCGTCAATTTCAATGGCATCTATTTCTGCAATGGTGCGCTGCGCAAGCATCATGGCAATTATACCTGTACCCGTACCTATATCCAATACATGACCTGATAAGGGCAAGTCGGCCCAGGCGCCCAGTAAAACAGCATCGGTACCTACTTTCATGGCACATTTATTCTGCTTTACTATAAATTGCTTGAATACAAAAGAGTCGCCTCCAGGCATAGGCTACTTGGTTTAATTAAAGAATTGATGAATCATATCTCCCAAATATATATCATTATCTTATATTTAAGTACATATATCTATGGAAATGACCTCTTTGTGCGATTTCAAAAACAAATACAAAAAATAACTCTTACTTCAAATTATACCAATCTAAACAGGACTAAATCGTAGTAAATTCTCAGAAAACTCCAACAGAATAAGCTCATTTTCACATATTTTTTTATCCGTTTTATTTCTGTCAAAATTCATTACTTTTGCACGTCTCATAAAAATGGGACCAAACAATTAAAGCCAAATAAATACTATGAAATTCCTGGTTTGTATAAGCAATGTTCCCGACACAACTACAAAAATTACGTTCACCCCTGATGGTAAAGCCCTAAATACAGCAGGTGTTCAGTTCATTATTAACCCGTACGATGAAATGGCGCTTACCCGTGCCCTTGAAATAAAAGAAGCGCAGGGCGGAACCGTTACTGTTATTAATGTAGGTGCTGCTTCAACAGAACCTACCATACGTAAGGCTCTTGCCATAGGTGCCGATGACGCTATCCGCATAAATGCTGAACCTATTGATGCGCTTTTTGTAGCGACTGAAATAGCCGCTGTTGCAAAAAACGAAAAATACGATGTAATACTTACAGGCCGCGAATCAATAGACTATAACAGTGGCCAGGTAATGGGCATGATTGCAGAACTACTTGGAATACCTTCTGTGGCTGTTGCTACCAAACTAGATATTAGCGGAACGCAGGCTACCCTGGAAAGGGAAATTGACGGAGGAAAAGAAGTAGTTACGGTTGCAATACCATTTGCTGCCAGTGCACAAAAAGATATGGCAGAACCTCGTATACCCAATATGCGTGGTATAATGAGCGCCCGTACAAAACCCCTTAAGGTGGTTGAACCTATTGCTGCAAACAAGCCTACTGTTTCACTTGCTCACCAGAACCCACCTGCTAAAACAGCGTGTAAAATGATTGATCCGGAGCATCCTGAAGAACTGATTAAATTGTTGCACACCGAAGCCAAAGTAATTTAATTAAGAACCTAACAATACTATTATATATGTCAGTACTCGTATTTGCAGAAACATGGGAGGGAAAATTTAAAAAGCCTTCATTTGAAGCCGTTACTTATGCTTTTGAATTAGCGCAAAAAGTAAATGGAACCGTGACAGCAGTTGTATTAGGCAACGCTGCCGACGATGAGATAAAGAAGCTGGGAGAGTATGGTTGTACCAAGGTTCTCCATGTAAACAACGATAAATTTTCTTCTTTCAGTGCCGGTGCTTACACAGCTGCCATCGCAGAAGCTGTAAGTAAATCGGGCGTTAAATATGTTGTTTTTTCTTACACCTATACAGGCAAATCAGTTGCCCCAAGGCTGGCTGCAAAACTTAGCGGAGGACTTGTGGCTAATGCGACCTCTTTACCTTCATCAACTGCACCTTTCGTAGTAAAGAAGAAGTGCTTCTCCGGTAAGGGATTCACTGATGTCCAGGTTTCTTCTGACATTAAAATAATAGGCCTTTCACCCAACTCGCATCATATCGTGTCAAATGCAGCAAGCGCTACTATTGAAACATTTGCTCCTACTATACCTGACAGTGCCTTTGATACCAAAGTAACCGAGGTGAAGAAAACATCAGGCAAAATAGTACTTACTGAAGCTGAACTTGTTGTATCGGGTGGAAGGGGATTAAAAGGCCCTGAAAACTGGGGAATGGTGGAAGCATTGGCAGATGCTTTAGGCGCTGCCACAGCCTGTTCAAAACCGGTAGCCGATATGAACTGGAGGCCACACCATGAACACGTGGGGCAAACAGGCATTACTATTTCACCAAACCTGTATATTGCCATTGGTATATCAGGTGCTATTCAGCATTTGGCCGGAATTAGTTCATCTAAAGTAATTGTTGCCATAAACAGCGATAAAGAGGCCCCTTTCTTTAAAATAGCCGATTACGGTATTGTAGGCGATGCTTTCCAGATAGTGCCTAAGCTTACCGAAGCAGTGAAACAATTGAAATCATCTCACTAAAAAAAAATTGGTATCTTCGTCATTAACTTGCCGGGGGTAACACCTGTATGAAAAAGATTAAGCTAGATATTGTAGGATTATCGTATAGCCAGACACAATCGGGTGCTTATGCACTCATTCTGAATGAAGCGAAAGGCAAGAGAAGGTTACCCATTATAATAGGCGGATTTGAGGCCCAGGCTATTGCCATTGAAATGGAAAACATGAAGCCCAGCAGGCCACTTACCCACGATTTATTTAAGAATTTTGCAGAAACGTTCGATATTTCGCTTAAAGAAGTAATTGTTTACAACCTCGTGGAAGGCATATTTTATGCCAAACTGGTTTGCGCCCGCGATAATAATGAAGTAGAAATTGATGCCCGTACCTCTGATGCTATTGCATTGGCCGTTCGCTTTAATTGCCCTATTTACACCTATGAATTTATTCTTAATTCTGCAGGTATAATTATGGACGAAGACCTCGCTAAAGAAAAAGAAACTACTACTACCGAAACAAAGGCCGCCAAAGAACCTGCGGTAACCAAGGAAAAGGAAAAAGAAGATGACGATTATAAAAAGAAATCGGTAGAGGAATTGAGGGATCTTTTACAAAAGCTATTGGACAGGGAAGATTACGAAAAAGCCACTAAAATAAGGGATGAGCTTAACCGCAGGAAAAAATCCTGAAGCCATATACTAAAACCCAGATAAATACGTTATCCTACAACACTTTCATCCAACGTATTTTGCAATCATCCGGTTTACACACCCAAATTACTAAAACGCTCAAGTATTGTGCATTAGCCTTTACTATGATATGGGCTTCTTTCTCATGCCAGAAGGATATTCTGAACACCTCGGCTAAACTAAGTTTTTCACAAAAACAGGTACTTTTCGATACCGTTTTCACCACCGTTGGTTCTACTTTCCAATACTTTACGGTACATAATACCCATAACCAACCTATTAAAATATCATCTATCAATTTAGTGGGCAGTTATACATCTCCTTTTAAAATAAATGTTGATGGTGTTGCCGGCATTTCGTTCAGTAATATTACTATACCTGCTAACGACAGCATTTTTGTATTTGTAACGGTTACCATTAACCCCAACAACACAAATAACCCTTTGGTTATTGAAGACTCTCTTCAATTTGTCACCAATGGTAACAAACAATATGTCGATTTAGTTGCCTGGGGGCAAGATGCTTACTTCTACAAGCCAAACATATTGCCGCCAACCGGCCCGGCTTATTCTAATGCCCCTTGCAATGCTGTTTGGACCAACGACAAACCCCATGTTATTTTCGGCTATTTTGTAGTTGATTCAGGTTGTACGTTGACTATGGAGCCAGGCACGAGGGTTTATATGCACAACAATGCAGTGCTTTATGTAAATAAAGGTGGTACTCTTCTCATTGAAGGCCAATCCGGAACGAATAACGTAGTAACTATCCAGGGTGATCGGCTTGAGGCAGCCTATTCAACTGTACCCGGCCAATGGGGAGAAATACAATTATCTCCCGGAAGTATTAATAACGCAATTAGCTGGGCCGTTATCAAGAATGGAACTATAGGTGTTGAAGCCGATACTGTAGGCAACCTTGGGCCGACCTTGAGTATTGACCACACAATAATTAAGAGCATGAGCCAGTTTGGTATATTGGGTCAAGGGACCAATATAGTGGGACATGATGACCTAGTGGCAGATTGTCAATACTATTGTGTTGACCTAAGCCTCGGAGGAACTTATTCTTTTGTTCAATGCACATTTGCTAATTACTGGAGCTATAGCCAACGTCAGACAACAACTTTACTTATAAATAACTGGTACCAGGATATTTATGGCAATTACCAGGCAAGAAATTTGAACAAAGCATATTTTGGAAATTGTGTAATTTATGGAAGCCTTACTGAAGAGCTTACTATAGATTCAAGCCATGGTGGCTTAGATTTATTTAATTACTATTTCGATACCTGCGATTTACTTACTAAACTGAATACATCCAACACCAAACATTTCACCCAAAACTCTATTGACTTAAATCCTGGCTTTAGTAATCCGGCTATTGACGACTATACTGTTTTAAATTCAAATAACTGCTTAATTGGAGGTTTAGGCGCTGATACTATTTGTACCAATAGTCATTACCCTGTAGATTTAGCGGGCAACGGAAGGAACTGCCCTTCAACCCTTGGGGCCTACCAAGTACAATAATCATTTCCTCAGATAATCAGAATGCAGTTTTAAATAAGCATTTACTCTATCGGCAACATTGGCGCGTATGTTCATATAGAACAGATTATAGTCGTATAAATGGTAACTGTTGAATAAAGGAACATACTTATTATGGTCTGAAATTTTAACAACTAATAACCCATTACGACAAGCAGCACCTGCTTCATGGTTATCAATACCACCAAATTTATAATCGACGCTACCCATATTATACACGGCATCTATATAAGTGCTATCCTGCTTCCAGTTTAATGGATTAACACATACGCCGCTAAAATAGTTGCTTGCTTTACCACTTAACCCATTTTCAGTAACCGTGTTCCATGTTACATAACAACCTGTTTCCTTAGCCGAATCACATGGTTTTATATTCTTAATAGAATCCTTATTTATTTTAAATCCCACCAAATATGCTGCCACTAATTGCTGTTTTAAAGCTGAAGTATCAAAAAATTCCTTCACAAGTTTATAAGCATGAAGACAACCCTGGCTATGTCCGGCAATAATTACCGGTCTACCCTTATTGTAGTGCTGCATATAATATTTAAATGCCGCTTCAACATCACTATACGCAAGGGCTAACGCTTTAGTACCATTACCATCTTTATCGAGAAAAGATGCAAAAACAGCCTGCCTGTATCGTGGAGCAAAAATGCGGCATGAACCATTGAACACGCTTGCCTGTGCACGAATTGAAGTCTTATCAATTACTTTATTCAGTAAATTATCATCTACACTGGCGTTCCATTCATCTGTCCTAAGGTCGAGGGTAGGATAAATAAAGAAAACATCAACCTTGGCATCGGTTTGTTCATCTATAAGGCCGGAACCGGGAGGAACTGTATCAGAAGCATTGTGCTTCCATGGCAAACAAGCCCAGTACGCATCATTGGCGTAATCAGGGGGCTTAGGAACAGGATATTCCTCATAATTAAACCATGGCTTAAAACAACCGGTTAGCATAACCGTAATAATTGATAATAAAACACCCCTGTTTTTCATGAATATTTTGAGCCTACAAATGTATATAATGAATATCAAGGTAACCGGCACTATTGATTTTTTTATACTTTTGCCCATCTATTTAAAGTCTATATACAATGGCAGCGCCTAAAGAAATTAAAAAAGAAGTAAAAACTGACCGTCCTAAAATGCAGTTCGCATTTGGCAGAAAGAATTACACCCTGCTTATTGCTGGCATAGTTCTTCTTATTATTGGATACTATACTCTTTCAGGCGGTGGTAGCCCTGACCCTAACCAATTCAATGATGAGCTTTTCTCTTCACGCAGAATGGTGCTTGCGCCTATAATACTTATGCTCGGTTATATAACTGTTGCAGTAGGTATTATGAGTAAGCCCGATGAGGTTAATTCAGGCGAAGAACAGAAATAACAGATATTATATTATAACTAAAAAGGTGGCCTTAGCCACCTTTTTTATTTTTTGTTGTAGCAAAGCAGCCAGTAATGCTTTAAGCTGATAAACTTCATATTATCTACTCTGTCTTTTAGCAGATTTGAAAAGGTATTTTCTTTAGGGAAGTTTTTAATTATAGAGTACTTCTTACCATTTTCTAGTACTCTTTCCTGGTAAGTGTTACCCTGCTCGTCGGTATGAATTACAGGTATACTGCTACTACTTACAAAGTTATTGTCCATAAAAACCACAAGCCCCCCAGGATTAACAAAGCCGTGGACTGTATTAATGAAGCCACTCAATTCCTGTAATTTTATATGTGACCATATAAAACCTGAATACAAGTTATCATATCTTTTGTCTTTGTAATTATATATGTCAGCTATGCCAAAATTCACATTACTTTTTTCATAGGTTTTTGTTTTAGCTATATCAATAACAGAGTCATTAATATCGGTCGCAAACACCGAATTAGCTGTCATGGCAATTCGTTGTGTCCAATAACCGGTGCCACATGCAATTTCAAATACATCTTTCCCGGTAAAAAGTGTCTTAAGCAATTCAGAAGCTGATTCTAAATCGCTTTGTCTTTCAGGTTTCTCGTATATTTTTTCGTATTCTTTAGCCCTTTCGGCGTAATAGGCTACAAGGTCGTTATTCATGGCTACCTTACCAGGGCGACATTACCCTTCAGTGAATAGGCCTTATTGTAAATATCGGTTGCAGTTAAGTAATAAACATAAGAGCCGGCATTCATAGGTTGGCCATTGTACTTTCCATCCCAGCCATCTGAAATACTATGCGATTCAAATACTTTATTACCCCACCTGTCAAACACGTTAAAGTCCATGCTCTGGATACAATCACCCCTTACATACAGAACATCATTCTGTCCATCACCATTTGGCGAAAAAGCTTCAGGAACAAATACCGCACCACAATTTTCATTGACCGTTATAGTAAGAGAATCTTCTTTATTACAACCATCCGTATCGGCAATAGTAACATAATACGTAGTAGTAACTGTAGGTTTTGCAACAGGATTAGGGCAAGTACTGCAACTTAAGCCGGTAACAGGTGACCAGTTATAGGTTTCTCCCGCAGAAGTTGACGTAATACCCAGTGTTGTACTTTGGCCTGAAGTAATTGTAGTGCTGCAACATGCTACACCTGTTGCAGCCGGGTTAACGGTTACCTTAACACTGTCTTTTGCTGCACATGGGCCATTTGAAACTGTTACGGTATATATTGTAGTACTGGCCGGGTCAGCAACTGGGTTCTGGATTGTTGAAGAGCTAAGGCCGCCCAGGGGTGACCAGCTATATGTTAGGCCACCTGTAGCATTTAAATTAACTGCAACACCCGCACATGTTGTTTGCGGGCCACTAATTGTCGGTTTAGGCACAACATCAACCATAACTATAACGGAAGTATCTTTTGTGCATGTGCCATTGCTTACCTGTAGTGAATATGTTGTTGTTGCAGCCGGTGAAACTGTTATAGCGGAAGATGTTGAAGTTGTTCCGCCACTCCATACATATGAACTACCACCTGAAGCTGTAAGCGTCGTACTACCTCCGGTACATATTGAATTGGCACCGGTAATACCCGCACTTATTGCAGAGCTTACAGTAACAGTTACTTTGGCGCTATCCTTACATGTGCCACTACTTACTAAAACTGAATACGTTGTTGTAGTTGCCGGGCTTACATTAATGGAAGCATTTGTAGAAGCATTGCTCCATGTATATGCACTTCCTCCAGAGGCAGTTAAAACAATTGAATTTCCAGGGCAAACCGTATCCTTACCCGTTATAGATGCAGTTAAAGAGGCACCTACCGTAACAATAACTTTAGTCGTATCGGTACATCCGGCTATACTGGTTCCTATAATTGTATAGGTTAAAGTTGACACGGGGCTTGCCGTTACATTACTGCCTGAAGTATTGCTTAATCCTGTTGCAGGTGACCATGAATATGTATTTGCGCCAGAAGCTACAAGGTTCACACTTCCACCTGAACATATTCCGGGCGAAGGCGGTGTAACTGTAACGGAAGGTTTAGCATTTACATTTACAGCCACCGTTTGAACTGAACTTGCACAGCCTGATGATACTCCAATAACCGAGTACGTTATTGTTGCAGAAGGGCTAGCAGTTACGCTTGAACCTGATGTTGAACTGAGTGCGTTATTTGGCGACCAGGAATATGTTGCAGCTCCTGAAGCATTTAATGTTGTAGAACCCCCTGCACAAATTGTAGGAGAGGTAGCTGATGCAGTGACGGTTGGTGTGGTATTTACTGTTAAAACAACTGTTTGTGTAACACTGCATCCGGCTGTTGTTCCGGTCACTGAATATGTTTCTGTTGTTGCAGGATCTGCTGTTACCACAGAACCGGTTGTTGCACTAAGGCCTGTTGCAGGGGTCCACGAGTATGTAGTGCCTCCGCTTGCTGTAATATTCGTTGAATTTCCGGAACAAATAGTTGGCGATGCGGCCGTAGCTGTAATAGTAAGACCAGGAGTAACAGTTATAACTACCGAATCTTTTTTTGAGCCACAAGGAGTAGTTATATTAACCGTATATGTTGTTGTAACAGTCGGGCTGGCAATAGGGTTAGCAATAGATGCATTATTCAAACTTCCTGCAGGTGCCCATGAATATGCAGTACCACCCGAAGCGGAAAGATTTGTAGTAGCCCCTGAACAAATAGTTGCAGGCGCACTTATAGTTACAGAAGAACCTCCGCCAATAATAATATTTATTGCTTGCCTATAAGTACCAGGGCATGTACCAATGTAAAGTACTGTATCTTTTGTCAGTGGGCCTGTAGTATAAGAATTACCCGTTGCAAAGGGTGAGCCTCCTGCTGAAGAAGTATACCATTCAACTGTTGTTCCTGCTGGAACAGTTCCTGTAAGGTTGGCCATAAGTGTGGGACTGAAACCGGAACAGAAGGTATCATTCTGGGCAACAATCTGGAAATTGGTAATAGTTGCATTGGTTGTTCCGACTCCGCCTGAAGTTGCACCATTGGGAGGAAATTTTGTCATTACCGGAGAGGTAGTAGTTCCATTTGCTCCACCCGCAGCAGATTCTGTAACCCCAGCATTGGAAGTAGCAATATAGCCACCGCCACCACCGCCGCCAGGGCCTTCTGCTTCATTAATTGTTCCAAAGAAAACAGCTCCCTTTGTCATAACCTGGTTACCGCCTGTGCCTCCATTAGCCTGTGCAGATATCCCTGATATATTTCCTGCTGAATTTATAATAACCGCTCCGCCGCCGCCAGCTCCACCGGCTCCGTCCTTTCCTGAATAACTATTACTGGCAGGTGTACCGGCTGAATTAGCCCCATTAGCTCCGTTGGCCGCGATTTGCCCGCCCCCTGAAACAGTACCATAACTCGTTATGTAAACTATTCCACCACCATTACCACCAACACCTCCAAAATTATCATCCTGGTCGCCTGCTCCTCCGCCGCCGCCCATAAATATTTTTCCTGTTGAATAGTCCAGGGGTCTTCCTCCGAGGCCTCCTTCTGATGACCGTTTATCGCCTGACCATGCTCCGTTACCCGGAGCTGTTGTGGTAGGGTCCTGCTTACTGCTTGAGAAAGTATATCCGCCTCTTCCACCTCCCGATCCAACAAAAGTGGGCAGCCAGCTATACTCTAATTTCCATGCATTTTTATTATTTGTTGTAGTTATATCGGGAACACCAATTCCATCTATCCAACTGGCGATAGCACCGCCATTTGCACCGCCACCACCACCGCCATTATGGGCATTACCGCCACCACCGCCATTTGCATCAGCACCCCTGCAATTCCTTCCACCAAATTGGTCAAGCATCCATTCATACCCTGCTATACCCTCGCCTTTACTTTTTCCCCACAAATAAAGTGTTCCATTTACAGCGAAATTATTTACTCCATACGTTGCACCATTGCTATCAAGGGTTGCACCCCTGAAACCATTGCCACTTGCACTTATATTTCCGCCAGAATTAATTACTGTATTTCCTAAAACCTCAATGGAAACAATCCCTCCTTTAGCACTATCCCATGTATCACATACAATAGAACCACCACTATTAATTGTCAGTGTATTATACCGGGGAACCCTTATAACCTGCACCCTGCCGGCAGCAGTATAGTTATTGGTAAGTCCGCAATCAAACTGAATAGTTGTAGCATTAGGAACCGATGAAACCTGGGCAAGTTCATAATTACCGCAGTTGTTATAATTCGTTACCGCACCCCATGAACTGTCTTTTGGCTGGCCAATACTGGGTGGGCCATCCCACGAAGGTTCGGGCTGGCCATTTATAGTAGCCCCCTGCATTTGAATAATCATAACAAGATCGCCTGTTGCAAGATTACCTGCAAAACGGGCCTTTGTATTTAACCCGCTATTAGCAACGGTTATTGAAGTATTTCCTGTACTTGCGTCTGCTGTAAGAGTTGTGTATTCATTAACCGTTACTGTCGTAGTTACTGTAAGGTTACCATTTTTACCTCGCTGGGCAAAACAGGTTGCTATTGCAAAAATGAAAGCAGATAGCAAGGCAATCTTTTTCATAGTATCGGTTTAGCTCAAGAAGCTAAGTTATTATTTTTTTGGGACTTTGAACATTTTTCACTCTATTCTACGTGTAGCATCATTCCCTTTAAGTACTCACCTTCAGGGTGATATATGCTAATAGGGTGATCAGTGGGTTGGGAAAGATATTGCAGAATACGCACTGTTCTGCCTGTTTCAATAGCAGCAGCGGTAATAGCTCCATGAAAAAGGTATTTATCTACCACTTGTGAACAGGAAAATGTAAAAATAATTCCACCCGGACGAATACCTGCAATTGCCAGGGCATTTAATCGTTTATACCCCATAACAGCCTGGTGCCTGGCATCTTTGTGCTTGGCAAAAGCCGGAGGGTCTATAACCATAAGGTCGAATTGATTTTGGTTATCCTTAAGAAAATCAAAGGCATCGGCCACATGAGAAGTTTGTTTTGCCTCACCGCCAAAATTCAGTTGAATATTGTCGTCCGTAAGCTTCATAGCTGTCTTTGAACTATCAACGGAATGTACTTCCGCTGCACCTGCTTTCAATGCATACACCGAAAAACCGCCTGCGTAGCAAAAGCAATCCAATACTTTTTTACCTGCGGCATATTGCCCCACTAGTTTACGATTCTCGCGCTGGTCTATAAAAAACCCGGTCTTCTGCCCTTCTTCCCAATCAACCTTTATTTTGTTACCATTTTCCAATACTTCTTTTGTCTTATCCTCACCAAATAAATACCCATTGGTCATAATATATCCGTGCCTGTCACCAAGGCTTTCTTTGCTTTTGTCATAAATTGCTTTCAGTTCACTTCCATAAATTTCTTTTAACGCACTTACAATTTTATCCTTGTCCCTGTGCATGCCAATGGAGTGCGCCTGTATTACCGCAGTACCATTGTAATAGTCAATAATAAGCCCGGGCATTCCGTCGCCTTCACCAAAAACCAGGCGATACACATTGGTATTGTTGTTTCCTATTAACCCTATTGCTTCGCGATAGTTGTATGCCTTTTCTATTTTTTCTTTCCAGAATTGTTCGTCGGGGTTAACCTGCTGAAATGAAAATATCCTAACCGCTATTGACCCTTTCTGGTAATGCCCGGTACATAGGTATTCTTCTTTGTTGGTATATACTTCCACTACATCTCCATCCTGCACATCGCCTTTTATTTTGCTTATTGCGCCTGAAAAAATCCAGGGATGAAAACGCCTGGGAGATTGGTCCTTGCCGCCTGCAAGTATTACTTTAGGAATACCACTCATTTATAAGACTATTTATTACATTTTTATTTAACCTGAACCTATATGGAAGCAATGCGTCTTTACCAGCATAATCGACCCCGATACGCGGCCCTGCTTCCACCTCTTTCTTGGTAAATACTATTCGTCTGTCTTCTACCCAAATCATTTTACCTGCCAGCGAGATTCCTGAATGAGTTGTTTTAATACCCAAAGCCTCGGAAAGTGTTCCCGGTCCGTCAGATATTTTAATATCCACTACGTTCTTTTTTCTCCTTTTCATAATAGTCTCTGCACCATCTTTAGGAATAACAGCACGTATAAGAACTGCATGAGGAACTTCTTTCACATTGGTAACTATATTGAACAAATTATGAATACCGTAACATAGATATACGTATGTAAATCCTCCTTCACCGTACATTATTTCATTCCTTTTGGTGCGCCTGCCATTATACGCATGCGATGCCTTATCAACTATTCCGTTATATGCTTCAGTCTCTGCAATCATTCCTGAAGTAAGTTTACCGTTAATATTTGTTACCAGGAATTTGCCAATCAGTTCGCGGCTAATGCTCACGACATTGTCCCGCAGGAAAAAATCTTTCCCAAGTTTTTGCATAAAATTTACTTAATGGTATGGTCTACCTCTCCTGCGGCATAAACAACGTCAGAGGTAAGAGCACCCTTTTCATCAAACTGTTTATCTTCACCGTCTTTAATAAAATCAAGGGCGTCGCTGCTGTAAAGCATTTGCTGCGATTCTTTTAACTGCCCATTCGGGTAATATTCATTTTTTGAGTAACGGTAGGGCTTTTTATCTCCGTTAGGTTGAAATGTAGCTTGTGGTTTTCCATCTTTATAATATGTGCAACGCTGAAGAAGACGCTCATGTTTCTTATCATATTCTTCAACGTACTGCACCTGCCCATTATCATAATAATCCTGCCATAAAATCGCATTACCATCAATGTATAAAACATCAGATTTAAGTTTACCATTGGGGAAGTATTTTTTCAACTCTGTTTTAGTCTCAGTAACCAGTTTATAGTCACGTTCAACACCACCATTGGGATAGTAGTTGGTATAAATCGTTAACTGGCCATTGGAATAAAAGCCCTTATGAATAAGCGCCCCATTTTTATAATGGTCCTCGACCCATCCGCTGGAAGCATATCCTTGCAAACTCTTCCTGCTGGAATCGCCCCCTAAAACCGGACAGAACTTATCAAAATACTGTATACCGTAAGTGGAGTCATACATTTCACGGAAATCGTACTGTTTTTCATGCGGTACCTGCCCGCTGAAATTAACCTGAGCGGCAAGTCTGCCAACAAAAAGCAACATAATAATTGTATAAATACCCCTCTTAATCAATTCAAATAAATAATAGTTGCAATATACAAAAAAATTAATGTAGCCCCTGCGAAGCCAGAAACCTTTCAGCATCAATGGCTGCCATGCAACCCGTTCCCGCCGCAGTCACCGCTTGCCTGTATACTTTATCCTGTGCATCTCCGCAGGCAAAAACCCCAGGAATATTGGTTTTTGATGAGCCAGGTATCGTTTTTATATACCCTTGCTCATCCATATCGAGCCATTTTTTAAATATTTCGGTATTTGGCTGGTGGCCAATAGCAACAAAAAATCCCGTCACTTTCAGTATTCTTTCTTCCTTTGTTTTATTGTTAAGTACTTTCACTGAATCAACTGATTTTTCACCCATTATTTCAAGGGTTTCAGTATTGAAAAGCATTTCGATATTAGTTGTATTAAATACCCTATGTTGCATAGCTTTCGACGCACGAAGTTCGTCTTTGCGCACAATCATATACACCTTGTTACAAAGCTTAGCCAAGTATGTCGCTTCTTCGGCTGCAGTATCTCCTCCGCCTACTATAACAACATCCTGTTTACGAAAGAAATAGCCATCGCATACTGCACAAGCGGAAACACCAAAACCATTTAATCTTTCTTCAGAGGGTAACCCCAGCCATTTGGCAGAAGCACCGGTTGCAATAATTACAGTATCGGCCAGTATAGTGGTCTTTTCCTCGACAACTACCTTAAATGGTGGCTTTGAAAAATCAACCGAGCTGACATAAGTCCATCGGATATCTGTGCCAAAACGTTGAGCCTGTTTACGGAAATGCTCCATCATCTCAGGACCTTGTATGCCTTCCGGGTAGCCCGGGTAGTTCTCAACTTCGGTTGTAATTGTTAATTGCCCGCCAGGCTGCAACCCTGCAACCATAACGGGTTTCATATCGGCACGGGCCGCATAAACTGCAGCTGTATAACCTGCAGGGCCTGAGCCTATAATTAAAGTTTTTACATGTTCTTGCGTGTCCATAATTTATAGTTTAAATAGCCGATTTTTTCAAATCGGAGTGCAAAAGTAAATTATTACTTACAAACTACAGTATCAAGATATGAACCATAGCCACACCATATGCCCAGTCCTCCCGTTATATTGCCCTCCAGAGGCGCAGGAGAGCCGAATGGATTTCCACTGTTATCCACCTGAAAATAATATGTGTTATAAAATTTATAGGCGGCATAATCAATCGTACAGAACTTTACTACCACTGTATCGTGAGTTTTAAAATACCCAGCCTCTGAATTGGTATCGTCAGCAGCCTTGGACCCAGGCAAAGCCCCCCTGCCATAGAAAAACTGGAATTTTTCTCCATTAATTAACTGGTCATTAAAAACCGATTGATCTGGTGGTACGTAGGTCGTATCAGCATCTGCTTTTGATATGCGTTTTGCAAACCACCTGTAACAATTACCCGGTGCCGGCGGGTCATTTAATATTGCCCACATGTAGCCCAATGAATCTGTACCATTTTGTACTTTATACCATACGGAGTCTAATTTAATAGGTGTCAATAAAGTTGTGCTTGCAGTTATAGTCTGGCCATTGGCAATTACTTTAAGGTAATAGGTTTTACCTGCCACCCCTTTCAATTTACTGTTCTGGTAAAACCCAATGGAAGGATTAGTTTCATACATAGTATCGATAGTTGTACCATCGCTTACCGTTACTTTAGCACCATGAATAACATCATTACTTATTATACTGAGAATAGAAACGGTACCATAAAAATTGAAGTTATGGGAAAGATAGAGGTATGCTGTAGTTCCCGGTTCAATATGCCCTTCTGCTACAATCTGGTTTTGGGCCGGAGGAACATTTAAGGTGACATTTTTAGAGCATGAAGTAAGGACCACCAACCCTAAACCCAAAACCGCATATTTCAAAATCTTTTTCATTTCTTAAAAATCAAAATTCCAAGAAATTGAAGGTAGAACCGGGAATAAAGATACCTGCTTAGCCTGTATACTCAATGTATTATTATAAACGTTACCGGTAACAGCCATGTATATGAAATAAGGGTTTTCCCTATCGTATACATTATACACCGAAAACGACCAACTGGTATGTAAATCTTTTACCCACCTTGGCCTGTTCTCTACATAAGTTACATCTGTAGCACCTGATTTTTGCATCCTGGCTTCCCATCTTGCCTGATGTCTCAATGCTCTCTTTTTGGGGTCAGTTGTATACGTAGCTGATAAATCGAGTCTGTCATAAGGTTCAAGCCTGTATCCATCCCTTGCGCCATATTCTTCAACTAACTGGCCTTCAATAACATACCAGGCATCTGGCATAGTTAAAGCATTGCCTGTGGCATACACAAATACGGCTGAGAATGACCACCTGTCGCTTAATTCATAATTCAGGACCACAGAAACATCATTTCTGCGGTCATATTTTGCATAGAATGTTTGCCCATTATTAAGTTCCGGGAAATTTTCTGTTGTCCATGATAAGGTATATCCTATCCATCCATTAAACTTACCCTTTTTCTTTTTCAGAAAAAACTCAGCCCCATAGGCCTCTCCAGTTCCAAGTGTAAAATTTTCATCAGGGTCGGCACTTGCATTCGCCTCGGGTGTAACTCCGTCCTTATATTCAATTAGGTTCGACATATGCTTGTAATACACTTCCACAGAAGTTTCAAACATATTATCCTTAAAATTCTTGTAATACCCCAACGCGTATTGGTCACCTACCGACGGCGGAATAAGTGAAGTACAGGGAACCCAGATATCAGTTGGTAACGATATGGAACTGATAGAAGCCAAGTGTATATATTGGTAATTACGGCTAAAACCTGCTTTAATGGAAGATGTTTCAGACAATGTGTATCTGGCAGAAATCCTTGGTTCTAAACCACCATACGTAACTACATTTTGCAGCGCTGCATATTTTATTGTATCCGTCACCTGACCCTGCGGGTTCTCATTATAACGGGTAAATGGCCCCATCTGCTCAAATATAGAATAGCGTAAACCTCCCTCTACCTTTAGCCTATCCGTAATTTCATATTCATCTGTTGCGTAAACCCCAATTTCGTTGCTGTACAAATGCACCACATCATTGGTATTGAAGTTAACATTGGGCTCCTGGGCAGAAATGGCACTAGGTATGAACACATGCAATGTGTACTCAGTTCCGAACTTTATATGATGTTTTTTATTAGGCAACCAGTCAAAATTTTCTTTAAAATGGTAATCGTGAATGCCTGAGAAAAGAGTAAAGTTGAAGCCGCTTTCAGCACCTGAGAAACGAAAATCATAATCGGTGAAAGAGAGCGAAGTAGTAGAAAGTAATTTGGTATTGAAAATATGGTTCCAGTTAAATGAGGCTATACCATTACCCCAAGGTACTTTGGTGCTGAATCCCGCCTGCGCGTCACTGAAGTTAAAAACATCCTGTCCATAATAACCTGTAAAAGTTAACTGGTCCTTTGAGGTAAGCCTATAATTAAGTTTAGCATTAAGGTCATAAAAATAATAACTCGTTCCGGCAAAAGGAGACGATGCAGGAATTAGTGGCGGACGCATAAACAAGTCGACATATGTGCGGCGCGCAGATACGATAAAGCTGCCGGTGTCTTTTTTAATTGGCCCCTGAACAGTCAGATGTGAAGCAATAAGGCCTATACCCCCGCTGGCATGCATTTCATCCATATCTCCTTCCTTCGTAGTAATATCGAGAACTGATGATATTCTACCTCCATAATTAGCGGGCATATCACCTTTTATTAAAGAAACTGTGCTTAATGCATCGGGATTAAATATGGAGAAAAAACCAAGCAAATGGCCTGCGTTATATACAGTAGCACCATCAAGCAAAACAAGGTTCTGATCAGGTCCACCGCCACGTACATAAAA